>Ga0209644_1000038_pt1 | contig 92147 bp, 91 predicted proteins | sample ETNvirome_2_1000_FD_184069 | JGI IMG/M metagenome (GOLD analysis project Ga0209644, IMG submission 184069) | Marine viral communities from the Pacific Ocean - ETNP_2_1000 (SPAdes) (version 2) | ecosystem: Environmental > Aquatic > Marine > Oceanic | place: Pacific Ocean | collected 2013-06-22 | reverse complement strand
ATAAGGGAGCGGACATGCTCAATGAATTCTGAATTTATTTAACATCTTTCGATGTTGAATTGACTGTGCTGAAATAAGTAAACTTATTTCCGTTGGTCACTCAGTTCAATTGAGACTCTAAATTTGTCTGTCTTACTACCTAAGCAGCTCGACTGTTAGAACTCAATCTGTACGAGTGCCCACACAGATGATTGCTTTATATTGTTAAAGAACGTTGCGATTAAAGCGTTTCACTTTAACTCGCTAGGGCTGCGTATATTACGCTTTCCTATTTTTTTGTCAACACTTAATTTTGAGAAAATTTAATTTTTCGAAACTAAGTTTTACTTAACACTCTGAGTTGCTCTTGCCTCGCTAAGCGTTGCAGTCTGCCGTCTCAGTGGGGTCGCATTATAGGGAGATCCAAATTCAGATCAACTGTTTTTTTACGTTTTTATGAAAAAAATGACTGTTCGTGCAAAATACGAACGAAACGGGTAAAAACAATACTAAAAAAGGCCCTGAAGGGCCTTTTTTAGTTATTTGATTATGAGCTTCCAACCAACTTTCGCTTGTAACTTGGACTCTAGTTGTAGCTCACTTGCCATTAGTGGGTGATATTTTAACCAATCACTATCAAATGTCAGTATAAGCGCATTTTTATCTACACTTAGACCTAGCGCTGGTAATACATCGTCTTGGCGACGCATCGATAAGATCACTGCGATCCGAATGATACGTGTTAAGCATTCAGCTAATTGCTCATTACACCCTAGATATGCAAAGCTATTTTTTGCAAGATCAGCCCTGTGTCCATTCGCTACTGCTGTAATAAGTTTATGCTCTGACTGTGAAAAGCCAGGCATGTCTGTGTTTTCTAATATATAGGCCGTATGTTTATGGTAAAGCTTATATTCGATTAGCAAACCAATCTCATGCAATTTAGCCACAGTCTTTAACAGTGCAATCGCATTACTATCCATTGATTGCCATTGGTTCATTACACTTATTGCCAGTTGTTCCGCAAGTTGCGCTACTCGGCACGCTTGTTTTTGATCAACATGGTAACGATTCATTAAACCATCAACGGTGCGTTTGCGAATATCATGATTATGTAGCTCAGGCACCATGCTATATAACACACCTTCACGCAATGCACCGCGCGCAAGCCCCATTTGCTTTATTTCTAACGATTCAAATAAAGCAATAAGAATTGCAAGTCCAGATACAAAAACCAAACGACGCTCTTCACTAAGACCAGGTAATTCAAGATCAGCAATGGTGTCAAACGTGACTGACTGTTCTTTAATTGCTAACAGTTTATCTAGCGTTAGTAACTCATCCTGGTTTTGCGCAACCATAATCTCTTGAATGGCTTGAACTGTACCGGATGCACCACTGGCAATCTCCCATCCAGCAGCTTTATATTCAGGTACAATATCTTCAACAACATCTCGCGCTGCTTTAATAGCGGTATTGAAATTTTTGTTACTAAGCTTTTGATCTTTGAAATAGCGCTCAAGGAAAGTGACACACCCCATGTTGAGGCTCTTATAATGCAACGCGTCAAAACCTTTTCCAATGACAACCTCTGTGCTTGCTCCACCAATATCAATAACCAGCTGTCGACCACCACATGAAGATGTATGAGCAACCCCTTTATAGATAGTCTTTGCTTCTAACTCGCCACTTATAACATTGATTTTATGGCCAAGGATTTTCTCAGCTTTTTGTTGAAATACATCGGCATTAATAGCAAGGCGCAGTGTTGCGGTTGCAACAATGGTGATATTTTTCTTTGGTATATCTTGTAAACGTTCAGCGAACAAGGCGAGGCATTCCCAGCCTCGTTGCATGGCTTCAGTACTTAGAACATTGTTTTCATCAAGTCCTGCTGCTAGCCTTACTTTGCGTTTGACTCGGCCAATAGTTTGTAGGCCGCCAGCCATCGATTTGGCAATCAGCATATGGAAGCTGTTTGATCCTAAATCGATAACTGCATACACATTTTTTTGCGGTTGAAGTTGCCCCACCGTTCAAAAACCTCTAGTTACTACTACGTCTTAAACAACGGCCAGTTATGATGACCGTGATTTTTGGTAACTATTATTTGGTCGACGTCCGTTGTTATTACGATTACGTGGGCCTGTTGAATAGTTCCGCTTTTTCTGAATAGTAGGCTTTGTTAAATCATCAAGCAATGCACTTTTATCATAATGTGATAATGGAATGCTGTGCTCTATGTATTCTTCGATTTCGTGAAGATTATAAGCATACTGTTCGCAGGCAAAGCTGATTGCATGGCCTGATGCGCCAGCACGTCCTGTACGTCCAATTCGGTGTACATAGTCTTCACAATCATCTGGCAAATCAAAATTAAATACGTGACTTACTTCTGGAATATGTAAACCACGCGCTGCAACATCGGTCGCAACTAAAAAGTCTAAATCACCTTTGGTAAATTGCGCCAGAATTGACTGACGTTTTTTCTGGTTAACATCACCAGTCAATAACCCAACGCGATGCCCATCCGCCTTCATCCACGCATACACGTTTTCACAACTGTGTTTGGTATTTGCAAACACAATGGCTTTTTCAGGCCATTCTTCTTCAATTAAGGTTAACAACAACTTAATTTTATCATCTTGTGATGGATGAAAGAGCTCTTCCTGAATGCGCTTACCTGTTTTCACATCAGGTTCAATTTGTACATGCTCAGGATTAGTCATATGTTCAAATGCTAATTCCTGTACACGATACGATAAGGTCGCTGAAAACAATAAATTTAAACGCTCAGATGCTTCCGGCATACGTCTGAACATATAACGAATGTCTTTAATGAAGCCTAAATCAAACATGCGATCCGCTTCATCAAGCACAACAACCTCAATTTCGTTCAGGGTATAACAGCCCTGCTTATAAAGGTCGATAAGGCGTCCAGTCGTCCCAATTAAAATATCAACGCCTTTTTCTAGTTGTGCACGTTGTTTTTCATAATCTTCGCCACCATATACTAATCCTAAGTTAAGATTACAATGTGGCGCTAAAATTTTTGCATCTTTGTGTATCTGAATCGCCAGCTCCCGCGTAGGGGCCATGATCAGGGCTCTTGGATGTTTACTAGGTGCTTTGCTAGATTGTAATAACCGATGGCACGTGGCCGTTAAAAACGCCAACGTTTTGCCCGTACCTGTTTGTGCTTGGCCCGCAATATCACGGCCCTCACAAATAAAAGGTAGGCATTTTGCTTGTATGGGTGTGCAATATTCAAACCCATTTTCGGTTAAACCGGCAACCACTTCCGGTGCGATAGCAAAGTCTGAAAACTTTTTATCGGTCAAATGTGTCTTAGTCATAGCGTTTAAGCATAACGTTTAAACTTGCAATAAGAAACAAGAGTGTTTAAATACGCATTAAATATTTCGCCTAACTTATCGGAGATCGCAATGAGCGAGAAAATTATTCAATTAACTGACGATAGCTTTGAAGCTGACGTACTTCAATCAGACAAACCTGTACTTGTTGATTTTTGGGCAGAATGGTGCGGACCTTGTAAGATGATCGCCCCAATTCTTGACGAAGTAGCAGGCGATTTTGATGGTCGTGTTACCGTTGCAAAACTGAATATTGACCAAAATGCAGGCACACCACCTAAATTTGGTATTCGTGGTATCCCTACACTTCTTCTTTTCAAAGATGGTCAAGTTGCAGCCACTAAAGTAGGTGCCCTTTCTAAGACTCAATTAGTTGAGTTTTTAGAAAACAACATCTAATGAAATAATAAAAAAAGGGCTTTTTGCCCTTTTTTTAGCTTTATTTTGTTTAAAGACTGGACGCCTTGCTAGTGACCTGCTAGTTTATAAAGCCAACTAATCCTTAGTTATACCAACAAACCTCACTCATGTATCAAACGACGATTTTGAGTATGACAATTGTAATAAAGAACCCACCAATATGCATTTACGCGAATTAAAAGACAAGTCTATCAAAGAGCTTGTAAACTTAGCTGAGTCCATGGGGCTCGAAAACGTAGCCCGTTTAAGAAAACAAGACATTATTTTCGCCATTCTTAAAGCACACGCAAAAAGCGGTGAGAACATTTATGGCGGCGGTGTATTAGAAATCTTACAAGATGGTTTTGGTTTCTTGAGATCATCTGAAGCATCTTACCTAGCCGGTCCTGACGATATTTATGTATCTCCGAGTCAAATCCGTCGATTCAGCATGCGTACTGGTGACTCTATTTCCGGTTTGATTCGTCCACCGAAAGATGGTGAACGTTACTTCGCTTTACTGAAAGTAAATGAAGTAAACTTCGATAAACCTGAAAACTCACGCACTAAAATCCTTTTTGAAAACCTTACTCCACTCCACGCAAATGAACGTTTACGTATGGAGCGCGGTAATGGTAGTACAGAAGACATCACAGCGCGTGTACTCGATTTAGCCTCGCCAATTGGTAAAGGTCAGCGCGCACTTATCGTTGCACCGCCGAAAGCAGGTAAAACGATGCTTCTGCAAAATATCGCCCAATCGATCAGTTATAACCAACCAGACTGTGAGCTGATGGTATTACTTATCGATGAGCGTCCTGAAGAAGTAACCGAAATGCAGCGCCTTGTAAAAGGTGAAGTGATTGCTTCAACATTCGATGAGCCTGCAAGCCGTCACGTTCAGGTTGCTGAAATGGTAATCGAGAAAGCAAAACGCCTTGTAGAGCACAAAAAAGACGTGGTTATCTTACTTGACTCAATTACACGTCTTGCTCGTGCATACAACACGGTAATTCCTTCATCGGGTAAAGTACTAACCGGTGGTGTTGATGCAAACGCATTACATAAGCCTAAGCGTTTCTTCGGTGCGGCACGTAACGTTGAAGAAGGCGGAAGCCTGACAATCATCGCGACAGCGCTTATTGATACTGGTTCGAAAATGGACGAAGTTATCTACGAAGAGTTTAAGGGCACTGGTAATATGGAATTACACTTAAATCGTAAGATTGCTGAAAGACGTGTATTCCCTGCCATCGACTTTAACCGCTCTGGTACACGTCGCGAAGAGTTGCTGACTAAACCTGATGAGCTACAAAAAATGTGGATCTTACGTAAGATCGTACATGACATGTCAGAAATTGATGCGATGGAATTTTTAATTGATAAACTGTCAATGAGCAAAACCAATGACGAGTTTTTCGATTCAATGAAACGTCAATAATCACATTTGAATGTTTTAAGTAAATGCCTGTATTAAACAGGCATTTTTTTTGCCCAAAAGAAGCCCCTTTGATACCATTCGCTGCATTCAATACTCTATTTGAAGCAAGTAATACCCCTGCCTACTCTTGTGTTATTTTGTTGTTCTAAATAAGAAATATCTATCACTGATAACAACCACTGTCACTTAGCCACGTGGGTAAGTGTTATTTCAGGTTAATATAAGTTCATAATATAAATGGAATTTCATTGAAAGCTGTTCTATAAATAATGAGATGAATTGCTTAGGAACACTCAATGACGCGCATTAAAATAGCAATCGCTCTGTTTTTAACAAGCTTACTGGGGTGTATTGCTAGTTTTGCTGTGTTTGATTTCTCTACTTCGGCTCTACTTATACTCAGTCTCTTTATCTGTGGACCGTGGGCAGTAATGATTTATAGTCTCTATTCGACAGACAAGCAGCAGCTGGACTTCTTAAATGACTTTGCGACGAATATGACCGCAGAGCAAGGTATTAACTTCTCCTTTCGTTTTGATGAAAATAACCCTAATTTACCGCAAGCATGCCATGCATTAAATGAAAGTTTAACCACAGTAGAGCACTTGCTCGGAGAGATTTATTTTTCTTCTGCGCGATTGCTCCCTATGGCGGATGCACTAAGAGACACTTATGCCTCTATGACCCAAAAAGCCACGATTCAAGATGCTCACGGTGTCGATCTCGCCATTACAATAAAGCGTACCATTGACGTATCAAGAGAGCTCGATCGAAGTTTAGAGCAAATTTATCACGCGGTTTCTAATGCCACGAATTCCGTAAAACAAACCCGTTTAGACACTGATAAGAGTCAATCAAGTTTATTAAAACTCGCCGATAATATTAATCAAACAAGCCAACAAATTGTTTTGCTCAAGCAAGATAGCGACGCAATAGGTTCTGTGATTGAGGTCATTAATAGTATTGCCGAACAAACTAACTTATTGGCTCTTAATGCCGCCATTGAAGCAGCCCGAGCAGGCGAGCAAGGAAGAGGGTTTGCAGTGGTAGCTGATGAGGTTCGAAACTTAGCTGCACGCACAAGTAAATCAACACAAGAAGTTCGAAATATGGTTGCTAAAATTCAGCATAATACTGAGCAAGCGAATCAGTTGATGCAAAAGGCATTAAAAGAAACAGAGCACACCGTTAAGCTATCTGACGAATCAACACGTGAAACAAATAAAATAGAACAAGCGATGTTAGCCATTGATGCTTTATCAGAAAGTATTCACGCACAAGTTGCACTGCAAAGCCAAATGTCTGATGAAGCACAAGCAAGTATTGACTCTATGGTTGAAATTAACTCAGATGCATTATCCAGCACGCAAATTCAAGCCGTTTCAAGTAAGGATCTCGTTAATCTCGCACATTCAATAGATAATAAGTTGTCGATGTTTAAAGTGACCTACCCTAGCATTGATTTAAAAAAGCGAGTAGACCGCTCACGATTCATCAATGACGAAGAAATAAAACAAGCTCAAGATGGTGATATTGAGCTATTTTGAGCTAAACGTGTGCAGTGCATAAGCTCGAGTAGTTGCGTTACTAAGTGATTAATTTCAAACGCTGTCTTGTTTTTTATGGCCAGCTCGAGTGCTAAAGCACTGTGTGCAATATCATCTAAGGCAAACATTTTTGCAGCCCCTCCAATTCGATGAGCATCTTGTTGTAAGCTCATTAAATCATCCGCTGAGAAATGCTGCTGAATCAAGTCCGCTTCGTAGGCAAAACTATTGATAAAGCTAGTGACAAGATCACGCGTATCGGGCATTGAATTAGCTAGTTGAGAGGTACTTTTACAATGCTTTGCAAGCTGCGTGTAAAACACTTTTTTATCGATTGGCTTAGCAAGATACCCAGTAAAACCCGCTTCTAAATAACCTTCAATTTGGTGGCTAATCGCATTCGCAGTTAATGCGTATACAGGTTGAGTAAAGCCACATTTTTGTAATAGCTTCAATGCGCTTAAACCATCAAGTACTGGCATTTGAATATCGAGTAACACCACATCTGGGAACTCTTTTAAACATTGCTCAACAGCCTGCTCACCATTTTCTGCTGTAATGACTTCTAGCCCCATAGATTCTAAATAACGGCAAATTAAGCGTCTGTTATCTGGGTGATCTTCGGCAAGTAATACTTTGCCTGACAATCCTTTAGAAGCTGAGTGTGTAATCGCTTGATTGTCATCAATATACGCCGCAGGCTCAAGTTCTTTACAGGGTAAGTAAAAAGAGAACTCACTGCCTTTATTCGCCTCGCTCTCAACACTGATGTACCCGCCCATCATCATCGCCAATTGCTGCGACAAGCTAAGTCCAAGCCCAGTACCACCAAAACGACGACTAATACTGTTATCACCCTGACTAAAGCAATCAAAAATTAGTTTCAATTGCTCAGCATTCATGCCAATGCCGGTATCTCTAATGCGAAACACAATGCCTTGCTCGACGCGCGATACATGTAACTCAACTTCTCCTTGCTGAGTAAACTTAATGGCATTCGCGCATAAGTTTATTAATATCTGTTTTACACGCGTAAAATCTAAGTAGCTGAAAAACTGCTCACCAAGTTGATTTTGAAACGCAAATTTTAATCCTTTCTCTTTCGCCTGACCGCTCAGCATAGAATGCACATCTGCCAGTAATTCCACTAAGTTGCCCTCTTCTAAGTTCAACTCAAGTTTATTCGCCTCAATCTTACTAATATCAAGTACATCATTAATAAGCTCTTTTAAGTGATCACTTTGTTTTTGAATAACCGCAAGTTCTTCATTCAACTTCTCAGGCTTATAAAGACCATTCATTAAATGATCGGTTTGACCAAGAATAGCAGTCAGTGGAGTGCGGATTTCATGGCTAATATTGGCAAGAAACTGACTTTTGATATCATTTGCACTACGCAACTGCTCTGCAATTTCTTCAAGTTCTTGGGTGCGCTTAGCCACCATTAAAGAGAGTTGCTCCTTCGCCTCTTTTTCAATCTTGCGTCGGTAAATAGTAATTCCTGTCACAACAATCATTACAAACAAAATGAACAGCATGATCGTTAGCTGGCGTTGTTTAGACATTTCGAGCTCTTGCACATGCTGATGTTGCTTAAGATCGACAATTTCTTGATTTAACTGACTGGCTTGAATTTGGCTTTGTAGTTTACCCAATGATTTTAAAAGCTGTTCATTTTTAGAAGCATTCATTTTGCGAACAAAGCTATCAAAGTATGACACTGCACTTTCAAAGTCTCCTTGACCCGCTTTTATCAATGCATGCATACCCAAACCATCGAGTACTCTGAGCTCATCTTTATACTCTTTCGCCATACTAACAGATGTGTTAAGTGTGACTTCTGCTTCAGGTAACTTCCCTTGTAACAGCTCGATTTTCGCTTGTGATAATAACCCCGCTAACTCGAGCCCCTTATTATCAATTTGCTTTGCGAATTTTATCGCTTTTTCCGTGTGACTCAAGGCCATCTCAAGATCGCCCGTTCGCAAGTACACGTTAGCAATGTTACCGTGTCGAGAGGACAGGTAGTATGCATCATTCGTTTCTTGGTAATGGCGCAAAGCACGTTGGTAGTAATGCAGTGACAGTTGATACTCGCCAAGCTCTGAGTAAGCCACTCCCATATTGCCATAAGATTGAGCGATACCATCTTCATCATTAAGCTTTTGAAAAATAGCCAGTGCTTCTCGGTACATATCCAGTGCAATATCGTAGCTAGACAAACGGATATAAATACCCGCTATATTGTGCAAAATATCCGCTTTATCTTGTGCTGTTCCATATTTATCGTAAATCGTTTTCGCTTGTTTATAATAATCAAGCGCTTGATTCATATTAAACATATTGAAGTAAGCAAGACCAATATTACTCAAAAGATTAGCTTCAGAAATTGGCTGCTCCATATTTCTTGCAACACTCAAGGCTCGCATATACGCACTCACGGCTTGCTGCATTAACCCTTGATAATAATAGGTCACACCTTGCATTTTAAGAGCTTGAAAATAACGTTGTGGATGCTCTTCAAAAGAGGTTGATGTTGCAGCCAGTTGATAGTGTTCCACTGCAGCAGAGAAATTATCTTTCTCTAGTGCAAAGTCAGCTAACTGTAGATAAACCTCTAATTTTTCATCGGATGTGATATTAGGTGCGGCTAGCAGCTTTATTGAAAGTTGTTTTTTCTCATCCCATTGCTGTGATTGCGTAAACTGCTCAAACAATGAGTGAGATGAAAAACTAGGAGACGTAAAAAACAAACAGACACACGCGAGCGTTGAATAAAGCAAGCTGAGGCGCAATGTGATGTGCATATGTTTATATCCCTAAAAATCAACCAAGCGTGCATTAGCAGAACTCGCTAAAGCATCGCCAAATGCATTCCTTTAAACCTAAAACATGATCGTAGTTTCAATAACGCAGCTGTGTTAGCGTATATACTTTAAGATTACACTAAACATTGGCCTACGAACAATGGTTAACCCACTGATTGATGAGATTTTTTACCTTCTTCTACGACAGTCTACTTGGAAGGTGCATACGCTAGCCAGCGCGCTGGGAGAGACGAATTACCTTAAGCAACTCGATGAAGACCCGCAAAAAAACCTCTTTAAACGTAATTTTCTAATTATGAACGGATTGTATCAGTTACAAGCACAGCTAGCCCCGACCCAGCGATTAGAGATTGCATCGCTTCATATAGAGCTTATAGATACATGCCCTACAGACCGTCCAGAAAAAGACGATCCGCTAAGAGCATATTATTTAGATTGGCAAAACTATGACACGTCACGAGACGCCATTGATGCATTACTTGACCAATTTTGGCAGCGTTTTAGCACACACAATCGCTTCTGTCTTACTCAAGTATCAGCTGAGCAACTTTACCCGATCATACAACACTGGCAACTCCCTGCAGATTATTCATATAGAGAGCTGCAAAAACGGTGGCGACAACTCGCCTTAAAGTATCACCCTGATCGACAAGGTTCTGCTACCAAGTTCAAAAAAATACGGCAAGAATATGAGCAACTCAAGGCGAATTGCTCACATTAATTTTAGCGCGTTAATCGACGAGCTCGTATTTTACGCTTTTTAATATTACCTTCTGTTAATTTACGCAGAGCAGGCTTAACAGCAGCACGCTCAACAGCAATAAAGGCAACATTATCAAGTACATTTATTTTACCAACTTGGTGTCCCGCGACCCCTTCTTTACCCGTTAGCGCCCCTAAAATATCACCCGCACGAATTTTCTGCTTTTTACCTGCATCAATCATAAGCGTTGCCATTGTAGGCTTATAAGCTGGCTTTTCTAATAAACTAAACGGCGGAATAGGCTCTGGTTCAAAATCTTTTTCATAGTGATCACCTATTTGTGCCACTTTAAACTGCTCAGCTTCACCATAAATTGAACAGGCAATCCCTTTTTTACCTGCACGCCCGGTGCGGCCCACACGATGCACATGTGTTTGAGGGTCATGTGCTAAGTGGTAATTCACCACCATATCCATATCATTAATATCAAGCCCGCGTGCAGCAACATCCGTCGCGACCAAAATTGAAGCGCTTTTATTAGAAAAACGAATTAATGTACGTTCTCGTTCTCGTTGTTCTAAATCACCATGCAATGCGACGGCACTAAATCCTTCAGCAAAAAGGTCATCACAAATTTGCTGAGTCTCAACTTTCGTGTTGCAGAACACCACACAACTTTCTGGCTGAAACTTTAACAATAAAAGTTTTAAAGTATTAAAGCGCTGCTTGTTATTATCAAGTTTGTAAAAGTACTGTTTTATTGTGCTCTTTGCCTGCTCTTCTTCAACTTTTATAGTCTCAGGATTGCTCAATACACGCTCTGCAATTGCTGCTATTGATTTCGGATACGTCGCACTGAACAATAATGTTTGACGCTGGGCTGGAATGCATTCAACAATCGCATCTAAGGTATCTTGAAAACCCATGTCGAGCATTTGATCGGCTTCATCAAGCACTAAAGTTTCAACATCATCTAAGCGCAATGTCCCTTTACGAATATGGTCATCGACTCGCCCTGGTGTACCTACGATAATATGTGCACCATGTTCAAGCGAACCAATTTGCGGTCCAATTGATACGCCACCACACAAAGTAAGTACTTTAATATTGTGAATACTACGCGCTAACTTACGGACTTCTTCTGCAACCTGCTCAGCTAATTCACGCGTTGGGCAGAGAATTAATGATTGGATTCGAAAACGTTTAACATTTAATTTAGCCAGCACGCCTAAACTGAATGCAGCAGTCTTCCCTGAGCCAGTTTTAGCTTGGGCAATAATATCTTTTCCTTGCAAAATGACCGGCAAACTTTGCGCTTGCACTGGCGTCATTTGTGAATAACCTAAGGTCGATAAATTATCGATTAACTCTTGCGGCAAAGCCAACGATGAAAAAGCAGTAGCAGTCACAGTAACATTCCAAACTTGATAGTGGAGGGATATCCTCGAAGATTCAGAGGATCATAGCAGAGAATGGGTTTATTCTCTAAGTGAAAAGCCTTTCATACTGAAATTCATATTTGGTTACAGTTTGCATCTTTATAACTTGCTGCATTTGTTCTAGTTTGTAGTTATTACCAAGGAAGACACTATGCTACTTTTTAATACTGCTGCTGCTGATGTTTTTTACAAACAACCTAAAACATGCCCCCACTGTCAAAGCGAGCATTATTCATTAACCAATCACAGCAAGATACTGCGTTTTACTATTTTGCCAGTTATCCCACTATCAATCAGTTATCAGCGCCAGTGTGATGATTGTGGCTATATGACTCCCGTGTCTTGGTACGCACTTCCTACTTTAGAAATGCTCTCGATTATTAAGTACTTTGCCGGCGTGTTACTTTTAGGCTATTTTTTAATTCAAACTGTGCTTGGTGTTCATCAACAAACTACGAACGAAGTTAGTTATATAAATAAGCCAAAACTGTTCGACACGTATTTTGTCCACGCTGACAAATTTACCGACACCCCAAAACGGATTAATAATTTAAAAGTGGCACAACTGGTTGAATTTGATAATGACAACATGACCTTTCGTGTCGGTAATTACACCTACAAATATAATAAAGACATTAAAATTGCTATGCGCACAAGCATGTTGGTCCAAGATAATTATTTCTCAAGTAAAACCATGACCTTTAGCAAAGAACAAATACAGCAATTTTATGAAGACAACAGCATTTACAAAATCATGCGCCCTGAGCTTTATAGCTTATTCGGAGGCTTTGTAATGCACCCACCAAAGCCGAAACCCTTATATACCGGCGTAAAACTTGATAAGCACAATCAAGAAGGTATCACTTATTTTAAAGATGGGCTTTACACAGAAGCGCTAAACAGTTTTACGCTTTCTGCAGAGGGGGGTTATTCGTGGGGGCAACTTAACTTAGGGCAAATGTATCGCGATGGTCAAGGCACTCAAAAAAGTCTAGAAAAAGCGGCCTATTGGCTCAATAAAGCCACACAACAAGGCAACCTCAAAGCTAAAATTGAACTTGCTGAATTATGCCTAAGCTACGACTGCAGTAATTTAAACACAGATTAAATCCACTTTTTATAACATCCAATAAAGTAAACCAATGAATAACAAACGCATTGGTTATTTACACCAACAAGGTTATGTTATAACACACTTTAACTGATGCATAATGAAGTGTAGATAGAAAGAGCAAAATAACTCTCCTGCTTTGTTTTAGGAATTCTATGAGTGCCAGAAGACAAACACCTTTGGGTTTATATAGCTTAAAGGAACACCCTGCACATTAGCACGCTTACGTTCCCGTGCTAACTTCTTGCCGGCGAGGTTTCTCGCCGGCACTTTTTATTTAATTTCTCACTTTGTGCCACAACTCAACCACTAGCACCACCACAATCCCCGCAGCGACGCCAAGCAAACCATCGAATAAAATCGGTGTTACAACTTCCCCTGTTTTACCAAGATAAGTAAGTGCAAACTCACTCGCGCCTTGCTGAGCGTGATGTAACACAGGTATGCCGTGAACGAGTATGCCACCGCCAACCAAAAACATTGCAACTGTACCTGCGAACGCTAAAAAACGCATCAACTGAGGGGCTGCCGCGACTAAAAAGGTGCCTAATAACTGTTTAAATTTCCCGCCTGTTTGCTGGGCTTTTTGCAGCAAATACAAACCGGCATCATCAAGTTTTACAATGCCTGCAACAAGACCATAAACGCCGATAGTCATAATGATTGCAATAACCGTTAACACCAATGCTTGATTAACCAGTGTTGCACCGGCAACAGTGCCCAAGGTTATAACAATAATTTCGGCTGAGAGGATAAAGTCCGTGCGAATAGCCCCTTTCACTTTCTGTTTTTCGTATTCGTGCAAGTCTTGATGTTCGATGGCAGATTCATCTTCAGCTTTTGTGTGATCAAACAGCTTTTCAATAATTTTTTCAGCACCTTCAAAGCACAAAAATAAGCCACCTATCATTAAAAGCGGCGTAATAAGCCAAGGTAACCACACACTAATCAATAATGCGGCAGGTACCAGTATCGCTTTATTGATAAACGATCCCTTTGCAACAGCCCAGACTACGGGTAATTCTCGATCAGCCGTGACCCCAGTTACTTGTTGCGCATTGAGTGCTAGGTCGTCACCCAATACCCCTGCTGTTTTTTTAGTTGCGACTTTACTCATCGTCGCAATATCATCTAAAAGCGTTGTAATATCATCAAGTAAGGTTAATAAGTTAGTCCCAGCCATAGCGGCTCCTTGCCCATTAATTTCAATAACAACATAACTTATCCTGGTATTTTCACCAACGGTTAATTTTTCTTTGTTAAGCTTATAAATCCACACCATCTGAAGAAACACATTTCCAATGGTTTGGGTAGATTCATTAAAACAGGGGTGTTTCCATGATTAAGCCACTTACTTTAGGGCTCGCTTTAGTCACCTTGTGTGCTTGTGCCGAGCAAAGTGGGCCAAACAATTATAAGTGTGATGAAGAAATCGCGAGTATTACCGACATCAATGAAGAGCAAGCAACACTTTCATTTCAACAAGAGTCTTTTTTACTAAGCCGACAAGTCAGCGCCTCGGGTGTAAAGTACAGTAATGACACCGTACTTTTTTGGTCTAAAGGTCCTGAGGCTATGCTCATTTTGAGAGGTAAAAAATACCACTGTGCTCTCGCCCAATAAAACAGCGAATTCTCCCTGCTAAATTAGCTTAAAGATTGATTTTGAGTATAATAGCGACAGTTTTTTCAGCGTTTAAGCGACCAAAATGAAATACAAAGATCTTCGCGAATTTATCGAGTTATTAGAACAAAAGGGTGAACTAAAGCGGATCAAACAAGAGATTGATCCCTACCTAGAAATGACCGAAATTGCCGATCGCACCTTACGTGCTGAAGGCCCTGCCCTATTATTCGAAAATCCAAAAGGCCACTCAATTCCTGTACTTGCCAACTTATTCGGAACACCCAAGCGTGTTGCGATGGGTATGGGGCAAAATGATGTGAGTGAACTGCGCGAAGTCGGTAAGTTACTGGCATTTTTAAAAGAGCCAGAGCCACCAAAAGGAATTAAAGAGGCGCTAGGTCAAATCCCCGTATTTAAACAAGTGTTAAATATGCCAGCTAAGGAAGTTAAAAAAGCAGCGTGCCAACAAGTAATTCTTGAAGGCGATGACGTTGATTTAACAAAACTGCCTATTCAACACTGTTGGCCGGGTGATGCAGCACCACTTATCACATGGGGTCTGACGGTCACCAAAGGACCTTATAAAAAGCGCCAAAACCTAGGTATCTACCGTCAGCAATTATTAGGTAAGAATAAAATCATTATGCGCTGGTTATCTCACCGTGGTGGCGCGCTTGATTTCCGTGAGTGGTGCAAAGAACACCCGAACGAGCCATACCCAGTGTCGGTAGCCCTTGGCGCAGACCCTGCCACTATTCTTGGCGCGGTAACACCTGTACCAGATACACTCAGTGAATACGCATTCGCAGGCCTGTTACGCGGTAGTAAAACCGAAGTGGTTAAATCTATTTCCAATGACTTGCAAGTGCCTGCAACAGCTGAGTTTATCTTAGAAGGCTATATTATGCCGGGTGAAACAGCCCCAGAGGGCCCCTACGGTGACCATACAGGCTATTACAATGAGGTAGATGAGTTTCCTGTTATGACAGTGACGCACATCACGCATCGTGAAAATCCAATCTACCATAGTACTTATACAGGTCGTCCACCTGATGAACCCGCGGTATTAGGCGTAGCATTAAACGAAGTCTTTGTGCCTATTTTACAAAAGCAATTTCCAGAAATTGTCGACTTCTATTTGCCCCCTGAAGGCTGTTCATATCGTATGGCTGTCGTGACCATGAAAAAACAATACCCAGGCCACGCAAAACGCGTAATGATGGGTGTGTGGTCATTTCTTCGCCAGTTCATGTATACAAAGTTTGTCATTGTCTGTGATGACGATGTAAATGCACGTGATTGGAATGACGTGATCTGGGCGATAACCACACGCATGGATCCTGCCCGTGATACCACACTGATTGAAAATACACCGATTGACTATTTAGACTTTGCATCACCCGTCTCTGGCCTAGGCTCAAAAATGGGAATGGATGCGACAAATAAATGGCCTGGAGAAACCGATCGGGAATGGGGTGAGCCCATTGTAATGGACCCAAAAATTAAAGATCGTGTTGATGAAATATGGGACAGCTTAGATATTCTCTAAGCTGTGTCTGTGATAAACTGCTCAAAAATTAACGGTTGTGAGCGCACTCGCAATCGGTTATGCGTCTCTGCTTTATAAAGGTAAACTATGCAAACATTACTCGCTGACGTTGTTGCGATCAGCCCGCTTACAGACCACGTACATAAGGTCATTTTGAAACCACAGCAACCTGTGTCATTCGAGGCAGGCCAATATATGCAACTTGTATTAGGCGAAAAAGATAAGCGTGCCTTTTCAATTGCTAGTCGCCCATCGCAAACTGAGCAAATTGAATTACACATAGGCGCATCAGGTGCGGATTCATATGCAATGCAGGCACTTGAACACTTACGTCACGCTCATACAGAACAACAACAGGTTAACGTTGAAGTTGGTTTAGGTGTGTCACAACTTCGCACTGAAGGCGAACGCCCTATCATTTTATTAGCGGGCGGTACGGGCTTTTCGTATGCAAAATCGATGGCTGATCACCTAGCTGAAATAGGCTGTGATCGCCCCGTGTTGTTTTACTGGGGTGTGCGTGAAGAATCGGCTCTTTATGCCCATGACGAAATGCAAGCTTGGGCTGAGAGTAACCCTCACTTTCAATACATTCCCGTTGTTGAAAATGCCCCTGCAAGTTGGTCTGGCAAAACAGGCTTTGTTCACAAAGCGGTCATGGCTGATATAGTGTCTCTTGAGCCATACGATATATATATGGCTGGCCGTTTTGACATGATTGGCATTGTGCGTGATGACTTTATTGCACATGGTGCAGTTCGTGAAAACATGTACGCAGATGCATTTGCATTTATAAAGTAAGTGCTCCTTTCTTGCTATGAAGGCACCCAGTTTACTGGGTGCCTTTTTTATTTGTTTTAACTCACACTTAAATCCATATAACGATTTCACAAACTGCATTTCCTTGACCATACTTTATGTAGAATAATGATGGGGAGAGACCCAAATGCTAAATACAAAAGTACAAGATTTTATGCAACGTAAGTTGCCACATATTACACCCGAAACCGAAATGACCACCGCCATTAGCGAGCTGCAAAAGTTTAAACTATTAGGCGCGCCGGTGTTTGATGATAATAAAGCTTTGGTTGGCTTTATTTCTGAGCAAGAATTACTACAACCACTGATGCAAAACAGTTATTTCTGCGATGGTGTGGTAAAGGTGAAACAGCTAATGCGAACAGATGTCGTCACCGTGAGTATTGATCAAAATATCATTGAGCTTGCCGACGGCATGAAGACTGGCAAACCCAAAAACTACCCAGTTGTTGAAGGTAACAAAGTGGTTGGCATGATCAGCCGTGGCGATGTGCTCAAAGCACTTTATGAGAACTATGTCTCGTGCCAAGAGCATCAAGTGTAAGTTTTGTAGCTAGCTGCTGCTCATTAGCGGTTCGCAGCTAACTCTCTTAAAGCGGCTTTATCGGCATTACTCAAATAAGCAATTTCAAGCGCATTCGCTTGTGCTTTTTCTATGTCTGTTTGGGTTAAGCCCGCAGCGGGCGCAGCGACACGATACTCATGTTCAATTTCAATGCCTTCTACGGCGGGATCATCCGTATTAATTGACGCCAAAATACCGTGATCTAAAAATGTTTTTAAAGGATGACTTGCCAATTCAGCCACTGTGCTGGTTTGAATATTACTGGTTAAACAAGATTCAATTCCGATGCGTTTATCGCGTAAATAGTCCATAAGTTTTGGATCTTCAATGGCTTTTACGCCATGCCCAATACGCGTCGCACCCAGCTGATTTATTGCCTGCCAAATACTGTCACTGCCTCGCGCTTCACCAGCATGAATCGTCGCGGCCAAATAAGCATCGTGTACTTGCTTAAAATGGTTAACAAACAACTCTCCGGGAAACCCCATTTCATCTCCAGCTAAATCAACCGCAACAAGATCGTTTTTAAATGCAAGCAGTGCATCCAGTTCTTGTTGGCAAATTTCAGTCCCGTACGTACGTGACATAATACCAATCAAATTCACTTTAATCGGGGCACCTTGGCAAGCACTTTTTACACCATCAACAACCGCTTCCACAACACCTTGTGGATGTAAGCCTTGGCTTTGCGCCATGTAATAAGGGCTAAAACGCAGCTCAACATAATCAAGCTTTTGTGCTAATGCATCTTCAACATTTTCGACTGCGATACGACGACACGCATCGTAATCTCCCAGCACTTTTACACCCCAATCAAGCTTTTGTAAAAACGCCACTAAATTAGGTTCAGGGTCAATCACCTGTACGTGCGGAATAAGTGCGTCAATATGGTCTGCCGGTAGCGCAAGATTAAACTGTCGACCCAAGTCTAAAATTGTCTGTGGTCGAACATTACCATCAAGGTGGCGATGAATATCAAGCAAAGGAAGTGTGTTGTTGATCATAATTGGCACTCAGTTCAGTCAGTTTTCGCGGATCATACGTACCCGCGTTGATATTTCAAGTTTAGATGATTTTATTTACTTTATTGAGGTCAATTGTCTGCATTAATTCACTGATTTATTTTGTAAGTGATACCACAAGGTTTTAAACAGTTTATCGGCATCAATGGGTTTCGTTAAATATCCATCCATGCCACTGGCCAGCCCTTTTTTCAAATCATCATCATGCGCATTCGCTGATAAGCCGATAATTGGTAGGTCATTTATTAATAATTCATTACGAATAACTTGCGTTGCTTGCAAGCCATCCATATTCGGCATCTGAATATCCATGAGTACTAAATCATAACTCTTTTCGCTAATCATCTTAATTGCTTCGTGACCGTCTTTGGCAACATCGGGAAGGCACCCTTTTGTTTTTAAAATAGCGCACGCAACATGCTGGTTGAGCGGGTTATCTTCCACTAATAAAATAGCCACATTCGCAAATGATATCGCCGAAATGTCAATTTCTGATAGCACGTCATCCGTGTGGATAACAGCCTCTAAAGGCGACTCAAACGGCACTGTGAATGTAAAGGTAGAGCCTTGCCCTTCAACACTCGTTAGGCTTATGTCTCCGCCCATTAAATCAATAAGCTTTTTACAAATGCTTAAACCGAGTCCCGTACCGCCAAAGCGGCGAGATGTCGAACTATCGGCTTGAGAGAATGGTTGAAATAGCTGCTCCTGCACCTCTTTTTTAATCCCAATGCCCGTATCAATGACGCTAAAATAAGTCATCTTATTTTCTTGCCAAATTCGTAACGTGATCTCGCCTTCAGGGGTGAACTTAACGGCATTATTAAGTAAATTAAGCAGAATTTGTTTCAACCGAATAGCATCTGTTTGAATCACTAATGATTCACTTCGGTCGTAATCAACCACAAAATTAAGTGAGCGTGAGTTCAGTTCAAACTGCATTAAATTACTGATCTCATTAATTAAGCTATTAATATCGACAGGTTCTTGGTGCAGCTCTAATCGCCCAGCTTCGATTTTCGAAAAATCTAGCACATCATTAAGAACGCGCAGTAACACGTTTAGCGCACCATCTGCTTGTTCGATATAAGCGCGGGCTTGCTGCCAATCTTGCTCTTGTAACGCCAAATAATGTAACCCTTTGATACCATTAATTGGGGTGCGGATTTCATGGCTCATATTAGCCAAGAACTCACTTTTAATTTGACTGGCTTTATCGGCTTTTAATTTTTCTTCTCGTAAGCTTTGTGTCTGTTTTGCCACTTGCTGTCGAATTTGAATATTCGTGCCCGTCACCGAGATTAAAAACGTAATCAGCAACCATACGAATAGCATGCCCACTATTTGCGCAAACCAATACACAAGCCATGAGGATTGCTTAACCGGCTCCCACAGCTTTACTTGCCAAACACGCTCACCAACAATGAAATTAAAATGCGCTATTACCTTTGTACCAACCCGCTGCGGACTGAATATTTCGGTGGGATTATCTCCATCCGTCATATCATAAAAACTGGCATCAATATCGGTGTTTTGGTTGTAGTTAAGCGTTTGTGCCAAAACCTCTAAGTTAACGACAGCCACAACATAACCTTTAAAACCAACTTGGTGATGTAAATCCGCATACACAGGGTTGAAAAACAGCACTCCCCGTTCATTCCCGCCCCCTTGCATGAGCGAAATAGGTTCACTGACGGTGACACTTTTACTCAAGCGCGAATTGGTCAGCGCCTCAAAACGGACCGCACTTGAAGCCAAGTCAAAGCCTTTCACTGCTTCATTTCCAATCAAGGGATGAATGTACTGCACTGGAAAATAAATATCGCGTTTGCTGACAGCTTGCCATTCACCTTCAGTATTTTTTTCTTTTACGTAATAGTCGTCACCTAACTCATCGCGCAGTAAGTTTTCGTAATTACTCAACTGTGAGTGAATGACTTTGGGTGCCCACTCAAATGCCGCTATTTCGGTGCTATCTTGCAATTGTCGAGAGGTAAAGCGCTTAAACTCTCTAAAATCAACGTCATCGCTGCTAGCAAAAAATGTCGCCAGTAACGCTAGATGAGACTGTATTTCACCAACACGGTGTTCTAAATTAGTCTTAATGGCACTTACTTTAGTCTGTTGACGTTGCTCGTCCTTAGCTTTTTTTACACTTGATGCGCCATAAAAGCTGACACAAATAATCATGTAAATCACCAGAGACGGCACAATAATTTGAACACGTTGTTGAATGTGATTGTAACTAAACGCAGCCAGTACCAATGGAGTAAAAATCAGTACACCAATGCTGTCACCAATCCACCAAGCAACAAAATTGTTTAACGCCATATAATGGGGGATCACATCATTGATAACCAATAATGCGGTGCCTGCAGAGGCAGCTATTAAGCTACACAATGGACCGCCAATAATCAGCCCTTGTACGCTTTGTCTTAGCGAAGAAAGTTCGAGTGGGTTTTTTACTAAATGGATAATAATGTAATACGCAAGCCAAGCTTGAAAAGTTGAGGCAAGGGTTACACCGATTGCTTGCAGCATTATCTGCCAATGCAAAATGTCGGATACGTTATCTAAATGAATTAAGTTAACCAGAAATGCACCCAGCAAAACCCCAGGGAGTGCTCGGTTTCGGCTGAGTAAAATACTGGCAAGAGCAATACCCGATGGAGGCCAAGCTGCAACAGCATAGCCGTCGATTGCCAGTAAAGAATTGCTTAAATACCCCGTAAAAAAGTAGGCCAGAGCGATACTTATTGTTAACGTAAACGCATTTTTCAAGCCATCACTCCTTAACTGGCAGTCATAAAATTATTGATACAGAACCAATGCTTTGTCTGGTTGCCCACTCTTACTGTAACTCAATACAGCTTGCTGTAAGTAGTCGTCACGATTCGTTGCGTTCAGTGCTTTATCAAACACACGTGCAGCTAAATCGTATTCGCCATGCGCATTGGCTAAACACGCAAGCGCAAGAAGAAGGTCGGTATTTTCGGTGTCTTTCTTCAATACATCTTGCAAACTGGCCTGCAGTTTTAGCGCATCACCTGCTGCACTAGTGCGAAGAATACGAGCTAAGTCTTTATGTTGCAGAGGCTTTTTAATCATTTTAATTAAGCTTAGCTCTATTTTATTTAGTTTTCCTGCGCGCGCCATGGCTTTTAAGTAACTTACTTCTGCCATTGGTTTTAAGTTCTTTGTCAGTTGCTCAAAACGCTCGGTTAACGAGGTGTCAGCCTGCGCTGCAAAATAACGGTCAAACACCTGTTGCCATTCTTTTTCTGTGAGCACTTTTTTACGCAGTAATCGTGGCATAAAGTCATCAAGCGCAGACCATTTCTGTTCTTGAACTAAGACCTGAGCATACATTTTGAGCTCTAGGTTTGTTGCTTTTTTGCGCTCGGCTAACGTTTTTAATTCCGCAAAGATCGTGCTGCATTCACCGCTAGCAAGCCATAAATTAGCCACTTTTAATTGATTTGCTTGGTTGATTTTATCAAGATAGCTAATCGCTTTTTCACTGTTATTATTCGCCAGTGCAGCTTTGGCAAGCAGCGCATAACGTATATCGGTCCACGGCTCTGCGACACTGTTGTTATCCAGTGCTAATTCAAGCTCTGCGTAGTCGTTATTAATCAAACTCCATACGCCTTGTTCAATAGCCGCTTGTTTGCGCTCTTCACTGCGGGCAAAAAAACGATGGCGTGTATGGCTATATAACGACCATAAATAACGCACCAACTTATACCCTAAGTAAGCAATACCACACCCCAGCACAATAAGGGCTGCAACCCCCCATATAGTGCCCTCGATGGTCGTTTTATTGAACGCAATCAGTACATAGCCTTTTTGATCTATAAAAAAAGGAGCAATGCCTAAACAGACTGCAATCGCAATTATCAGCAATAAAAAGCGGATCATTGTGCCCACTCCTTCACCTGCTCCGTACTTTGCAATGACACGTTAGGATTAAAATCGAGTTGCTCTTTAGAAAGCTCAGTTAAACTCTTTAATGCAGCTTTAGTCACGGCATCATCTTGCTTAAAGTAGTCTTTCACAAGCGCATGTGCCGCTTCAACCGCTGTAAAGTACACACTACTTTGCTTGGTTAAAATCGCATCCTGTGCTTGTGCTAAATAGAGCCTTAAACGCTGTTTAACTAAATGACGCTCTTGTTCACTTAAAAACGGCGCCACAACCATGTCTTCTCGCGTACGAACCGTGACAAAAAAATCTTTGAATTGCAGCCACGACTTTGCAAGATTCTGACGCCATTCGCTGACATTTTCACTTAATTGATTAGGATCGTCCTGGCTGACTTCTTCAGGTAATGAAATCGCGTTAAATACCAACTCATCGACTTTTTGATTGATGCCATGCAGCTTTAAATAAATCGCTTCAACAGCCACTGGGTCAATGCCGTTCAAAGTTTGTAAGTCCTGATGAATTGCTTGGCGAATAGCCCCCGTACCAGGATGCTCTGCTAATAAGCTGTCTAATCGTGATAAAACAGCAGCCGCTCCCCGAAAGTCATGCTCAGCCCACAACTTAAACTCAGCCATACGCTGCAGACTGGTCACTTCTTGTGGGTTTAACGTATAGCTTTGTTGCTCAGCACGCTTTAAAGCGGCTTGCAGTTGTTGCTGAGTTTGTTCGGCATTTTCACGCAACGTATCCGCGACTTTTTGCTCGCTATTATACAAAGCTTGTTGCAGAGTTTGCTGAGCATTCTTGATGGCATCGAGTTGTTGCTTTAGACGTTGGTTTTCAGTTGTCAGCTCGTTAAATGCCAGAGTAGACTGCTGATCACTATTCAGTTTATGGTAAAACTCATAACCGACCGCTGAAGCAACGAGAAGTGAAATCAACAGTGCCAAACTACCGGTTTTACTTATCCCTTTTTTATGCTGAACCACTTGGTTTGATGCAGGCTTAGCCGCTGCTGCCTTTTTTGCTGGTTCAGCCGCAGCAGGTTTGGCTGACTGTTTTAGATCTGATTCACTCATTTTGCTACCTTGCTGATTAATGCAGGCGAACATAGCGCTATCACTAGCCCCTGCAGCAATATGTATATGTGTTCTAATGACATTTTTTTGTTGTAGGTATTCAGCGATACGTTCACTAGCAACATAAAACTGACACCCCTTCAACCATGCCAACTGTGACTCATTTAAGCCATTAAAAATGGCATCAACAGCCGCATTACTTGTAATGACTATACCCTCTACACCCGCTGTTTGCCAGTGGTCCATCCACTTACCTGATTCGCTTTCTATGGCACGTCGCTTATAAACAACAAGTTGATTTAACACGGCACCACGTTGTTTTAATGTTTTTGCTATTGTGGTACGCCCACCTTCTCCTTTCACTAAAACAATATTGCTAAGCTCTACATCTTGCAGTGTTTTTAGTGCAAGTAAGCCCTCGGAGTCGTGTTTTTTAGGAACTGCTGCGCGTCGCCCAAATGCCTCATGTATCGCATCTGCCGTCTGTTGGCCAACCGCATAAAGCTGCGCAGTTTTGTTAATTGTGGGGGTAAGCTTTAATAATGCGTGAACGGCATCTTGTGAGATAAAAATAATTTTGTCGGCATTTTCAAGCGGCGCGAGTGCTTGACTACTTGGCGTAAGATAATCAAGCGTCAATACTGGGCACAGGGTCGTTTGATAACCCGCCTGCTGAAGCTCAAGTGCAAGCTCAGTGCCTTTTCCTTCTGGACGAGTTATCAAAATATGCATATTACGCGTCTCTGTATACGTCAGCTAAAATTTTGTCTGCACCTTGCGCCAATAACTTTTCAGCGAGTTCAATGCCTAACTTCTCAGCATCAGCTACTGGGCCTGTAACGTCGTCGCGCAGCATTTGACTACCATCAACCGCGCCAACTAAACCACGCAAATAAACGTGATCATCATTCACGAGTGCAAAAGCACCAATTGGCACCTGACAACCGCCTTCTAAGCGGCGATTCATAGCGCGTTCGGCATTAACACGAATACGCGTTTCTGTATGCTCAAGCGGAGCCAGTAACGCTTTAGTTACTTCGTCATCAATACGGCATTCGATACCAACTGCACCTTGACCATTTGCAGGTAAAGAGACTTCTGGCTCGATGAACGCAGTGATTCGTTCTGGCATTTCAAGGCGAATTAAACCTGCAGCGGCAAGGATAATTGCATCGTATTGGCCATCATCGAGTTTCGCTAGGCGAGTATTCACATTACCGCGTAAATCACGGATATCTAAGTCTGGTCGCGCTTCTCGAATTTGACATTGACGGCGTAAACTTGACGTACCGACGATTGCACCCTGTGGTAACGCATCTAAACTCTTAAAGTTGTTTGATACAAATGCGTCTCGTGGGTCTTCACGCTCACAAATCGTATGCAACGCTAACCCTTCAGGGAACTCAACCGGTACATCTTTCATTGAATGAACAGCAATATCAGCGCGGCCGTCAAGCATCGCTTGCTCAAGTTCTTTTACAAATAAGCCTTTACCGCCAATTTTAGCCAAAGGGGTATCAAGAATAATATCGCCTTGCGTTGACATTGGAACGAGTTCAACTGTCACATCGTCATGAAAGTGTTCAAGTTGGGCTTTTACAAATTCTGCTTGCCATAGCGCTAGCGCACTTTTACGAGTGGCAATTCGAACGCGTTTGATTGTCTGTGTCATGAAAAATCCAATTATTTATCTGGCTGAACTTAATCAGCTAAAATTCTAAATTCTTTTTGTGCAAGTAAAGTGCCTTGTGCGTCAACGACTTCAACACGCCACTCACCAAGCTGTTCTGGCATAATATTTTTTGTCGAGTAAGTGCGATAACGCGGACTACTTACTGCTAATTCAATAGAGGCTAGCTGCTCATCTTGGTAATACCATTGATGACGAACCGTTTGCCCTTGCATATTTCTAAGCTCACTAAAGAAGCTCAAACTATGCGTAATGTCCGCTAATCTTACATCGTTTTTTAGAACATTGACTGGTTCTCGATCAACAACATCGGTGGTTAATACCGCACGGCTCACTTTATCTGTATCTATTTTAGCGCCAATGGCCACGCTGGCAACATGAGCTGATTGTGAAAACTGCTGCACTTTATTATTAGCTGCTAAAGCGAGCTGCTGTTCATCGTTATTTTCAGGCTTCGCTTCACTGTCTGTGGTCGTTTTAGCCGGTAATTGAGTGTCTTGCGAAGTAACGGTGTCAAGTGATTGCACGTGTGTTTTGGGCTTGAGAGACTCAGTTTCTGGCTCATTGGCCACACTATTAGGCACAAGGTCAGGGGTATTCACATCGGGCTGCTCTGCACTGTCCTCTGTGTTCTCGTCAACGTGCTCTGCTGCAAGATTATTATCAGGAGCTTGTAATACAGCGGTAGTCAACTCAGTGTGCGGCTCATCTTGTTCACTTTGCTCAGCACTCACAGCACCTACGAAGCTATATATTACAGTCGCCAGGGCCACTAAAATCACGCCACTGAACATAAAAATACGTCGCCAATGCCATTGGTACGTTACCGCTGTGGGTGATGTGCTTGCAGGCTCCGCCGAATTCATATTTGCTGTTATTACAAGTTTGTTTGTCATGTTGGCCTCTTCACAACCAAAAATTAACTTAAGCGAGCAATTAACCACGCTCGAATAGCCATCAGTTCTTCACCACACACCTGATGTGCCATCGGATAGTCTTGCCAGCTAACTTCCATGTTATTTGCGCTCAGTACGTCAAATGCTTGCCTGCCCGCGCTATGCGGTACAACATCATCCATACGCCCATGCGCCATAAATATATTTAACGCCTGTTGCTTAGCTTCGTCAGCCAACTTATCGGGTGCGCACATATACGTTGATAACGCCATGACACCTGCTAACTTATAATCAAGACGTGGAGCCAAATGCAGTGACACGACACCCCCTTGCGAAAACCCTGCTAAAATAATTTTACTCGCGGGGATGCCTTTCGCTATTTCTTGATCAATGAGCTCAACCACTTTAGCAGCAGACTCTCGTACGCCTTGTTCGTCGGCACGCTTATCTAAATCCATCGATTTAATGTCGTACCATGAGCGCATCGCCATGCCCCCATTAATGGTGACCGGTTGCACTGGCGCATGAGGAAACACAAACCGCACACCGAGCTCTTTCGGTATCGCTAACTGCGGAGCAACAGGGGCAAACCCTTCCCCCGAGTCACCCAAGCCATGCAACCAAATAACGGTTGCCTTATGCTCACCTTGCGCGGGGTATTCTACAAACCCTAAACTCATAACTCAGAACGCCACTCGATTGGTTGACCCGCTTGGCGCGTAGCCGCATCGCACATAAATTGCCAGAACTCAGCACCAGAACGATTATCAATCCACTTATCGTCTCGCAATTCAAAGTGATGACCATTGAATTTAGTTGCCACCCACACTTGGTGCAATGGCGCTTGTTTATTGATCACTATTTTGCTGCGATCTGGGAAGATGATTTCTAAAATACCTGATGCAGACTCGTAGTCTAAATCAGCATCACATTCATCGATTTGCTCTTCAATTGTTAGCATCAACGCATCGGCTAGTGTGTGGTATTCATGATCAGTCATTTTAGTGTCCTTTAACGGGCTTTAAGCCTAGATCTGGAGGCAGATTGTGTACATCAAGTGTAACAGGAATAAATTCATCCGCGAATAGCTGCATTTTTTAAATATTCTGTTACTCTGCGATTATAAAGCCAGCAACCGTATTAATCTAATGAAAGAGACTCATAGCCAAAAATTTAAAACAATTTTACCTCTTAGTGCCCTACTTATGCTCACTCTGGTGGGCTGTGGACAAAGCGGTGCGCTTTATCTTCCAGATGATACTGCAAAGCCAGCAGAATCTCAGCCACAGGCTGATCCATCCGAACAACCAGAGCAAAAACAGGACCAATAGATGGACTTTTTTAACTACAATAATAATCAGCTGTTCGCTGAAGACATCGCTGTCAAAGAGCTTGCCGACCAATACGGTACGCCCTGCTATATCTATTCACGTAAAACCTTTGAGCGCCATTATCTCGCTTTCGCCGAGGCAGCTAAATCACACAAAAGTTTAGTCTGTTACGCCGTTAAAGCGAATTCAAACATTGCTGTATTAAATATTTTAGCGCGCTTAGGCTCTGGTTTTGACATTGTTTCTAAAGGCGAGTTAGCTCGCGTTATTGCAGCCGGTGGCGATGCCAGTAAAGTGGTATTTTCTGGCGTTGCAAAAACTGCTGACGAAATTGCCTACGCGCTTGAATTGGGGATCAAATGTTTTAACGTTGAGTCGGTTGCTGAGCTAGACCGTATATCAGAAGTAGCAACTTCACTAAACCGTGTTGCACCTATCTCGATTCGCGTGAACCCGGATATCGATGCCAAAACACACCCGTATATCTCAACCGGTTTAAAAGAAAATAAATTTGGTATTGATATTCAAACAGCGGTCAGCGTTTATCAATATGCAGCATCGCTTCCAGGTTTAAACATTACTGGGGTTGACTGTCACATTGGCTCACAGCTTACAGAAATTAAGCCTTTCTTAGCGGCTCTGGAAAAAGTGCTGACCTTAATCGAAGAATTAAAAGCCGTGAATATCACACTTACCCACCTAGATATTGGTGGAGGATTAGGCGTGCCTTATAATGGTGAAACACCGCCTCACCCAAGTGAATACGTTGATAAAATCACATCTCGCTTAGCTAATTATCAAGACTTAGAGCTTATTTTTGAGCCCGGTCGAGCCATTGCAGCTAATGCGGGTATTTTAGTGACCAAAGTTGAGTTTATTAAACAAAATCAAGACAAATATTTTGCCATTGTTGATGCCGGTATGAACGATATGCTGCGCCCATCTCTTTACCAAGCATGGCAAAAAATTGTGCCTGTCGAACCGCGCGAAGATGGCACGCCACGTCAAAACTACGACATTGTTGGCCCAGTGTGTGAAACGGGTGACTTTTTAGGAAAAGACCGTGAGCTTGCGCTACATGCTGGTGACCTACTGGCGCAACGCAGTGCTGGCGCATACGGCTTTACCATGAGCTCAAATTACAACTCACGTCCACGCGTCGCTGAGATCATGGTCGATGGCAAGCAAAGCCACTTAATCCGCCAACGAGAAACCTTAGAAAGCCTTTGGCAAGGTGAGAAAATTTTACCATAAACGTTTTTATAACCGCCCTGCTCTGTGGCATGATTAGCTCAGAGCAAATCCGAATTAGAGCGCTATGTTAGTTAATTTCTCAAAAATGCACGGCCTAGGTAACGACTTTGTTGTTATTGATAACATCACGCAGAATGTTTTCTTGTCACGTGATCAAATAAAGAAACTGGCAGATCGCCACTTTGGTATCGGCTTCGATCAATTACTTATGGTTGAAGCCCCTTACTCTCCTGATTTAGATTTTCACTATCGTATTTTTAATGCTGACGGCAACGAAGTGGAACAATGTGGCAATGGTGCTCGCTGTTTTGCGCGTTTTGTGCGCATGAAAGGCTTGACCAACAAACATAAAATTACCGTATCAACCAAGTCGGGAAACTTAACCTTATACATAGAAAAAGATGGTCAAGTAACCGTAAACATGGGCCACCCAGTCTTTGAGCCAAACAAAATTCCTCTCAAGGCAAGTAAACGCGAGTTAACGTACATTATTCGCACTGAAGAGCACACTATTTTTAGCGGTGCCGTGTCGATGGGGAATCCGCACTGCGTGTTAGAAGTCGACGACATTCAAACCGCAGAAGTCGCAACCTTAGGCCCACTACTTGAAAACCATGAACGCTTTCCACAGCGCGCAAATGTAGGATTTATGCAGGTTATTTCACAAGACCACATAAAACTAAGAGTGTGGGAGCGAGGCGTAAATGAAACATTAGCCTGTGGTACAGGGGCGTGCGCAGCGGTGGTGATTGGTCAAATACAAAGTAAACTGGCAAGCACTGTACAAGTTGACTTACCAGGAGGAAGCTTACAAGTGCGCTGGCAAGGTGAAGGTCATCCAGTAAGAATGACAGGGCCTGCAGAGCATGTATTCGACGGACAAGTGGCATTATGAGTAAACTAACAGAACAACATGTAGCTGAGTATTTAAAAGCACATCCAGACTTTTTAATAAATAATCCAGATGTTCTTGCGACACTTGAGTTGCAACAGCAAACGGCTGCTGCGACATCATTAGTGCACATTCAGCAGCGTCAGTTGCGTGAACACAACACCTTATTAAAAAATAAAATTGAGCAGTTAGTTGCACAAGCAAAAGAAAATGAATTGATTCATCGTTTGTTTAGCGAATGCCATCGCCAACTGTGGACTAACTACGACTTCAAAACGCTGGCAAATAATCTGCGCAATATTATTTGCACAAACCCGCTAATCAATGAATGTCAGTTAGTAAAGTATGAAAAAAAATACGATGATTTAATTGCTCACCGTTTACAAAATGACGGCATCTACTTAGGACGAGTGAATCAGCAAGAACGCGATTTATTATTTTCAGAATCAACCCAATCAACTGCCTTGTATTTGATTGGAAATAGCAACCACCCTGTCGCTATTTTGGCGTTTGGCAGTGATGATGTTAACCACTTTGAGCCCGCTAAAGACAGTTTTTTTGTGCTTGAGTTCGTTCGCTCATTACAGCTACGGTTATTGGAACTTGCATGAGCGACGTAACAACGCCAGACCTTAATGAATTAAGCGATGCATGGCGTACGCCCATCCAGCTTTTTGCTGACTACTTACGTTACGAAAAACAATATTCGATACACACCATAAACCAATACACCAGCCAGCTCGGCTTTGCCGCTTTATATTTTAGTAAGCTCAGTGAAAACTGGTTTACGGTTCAAGGTGAGCATATTCGCCGCTACAGTATGCAGCTGCGCAGTAAACAGTTAAGTGGCCGCACCATTAGTTTAAAGCTCAGCTGTATTCGCAGCTTGTATAAATTTTTAAAAGCAAAGAACATTGCCAATCAGGCACATTACCATAACCCTGCTGAAGCTATTAAAGGGCCTAAATTCTCAAAACCCTTGCCGAAAAATTTAGACGTTGATCAAATGGCAAAATTGCTAGAATTACCCGATGACGATCCTCTCGCTATTCGTGATAAAGCGATGATGGAGTTAATGTACTCATCGGGCTTGCGTATTAGCGAGTTAGTTGGTGCCAACATACAAGATATCAACCCCCGAGAAGGCGAAATTTTAGTACGGGGTAAGGGCAACAAAGAGCGTTTACTGCCCGTGGGAAGTAAAGCGTTAAGTGCATTAAAAGCATGGCTAAAAATTCGCCCACAATTTGCACACCCTGATGAAATAGCCATATTCGTCAGCAGCCAAAAGAAACGCATTTCAATACGTCATGTACGGTTGCGCATGCAAGAGTGGGGGATCAAGCAAGGTATTAGCTCACAAGTACATCCGCACAAGTTACGTCACTCATTTGCATCACATATCTTAGAATCGTCGGGTGATCTGCGTGCTGTACAAGAGTTATTGGGACACACTAGTTTGTCTGCGACTCAAGTTTATACACACCTTGATTTTCAACATTTAGCCAAAGTATACGACAACACCCACCCACGCGCTAAAAAGCGCTCAACACCCGAGTAACCCTGTAATTATGATCCGATTTAATCGTGCCTTATCGCCCGTTTCTGTTCTAAGTTTTGATTTAGATGACACCTTATACAACAATCATCCAATCATAAAATCAGCCTTACAAGCCCAAGCTGACTACTTAGCAAATATTGAGCAATGGCCTGCCGACAGTATGAACTACTGGCTAACATGTCGCGATAATGCATTAAAACAAGACGCAACCTTGGTTGACGATGTCACTCGTTGGCGACAAGCTGCCCTGTTATATGCAATGCAGGATCTTGGCTTTGAACACGACCTTGCCAAGCACCATGCCGAACAGGCATATCAGGCCTTTGCAGATGCTCGTAGCCAAATAACCGTTGCTGATGATGTGCTTGAATTACTTGAAAAGCTTGGCAGGCATTTTCGCTTAATCGCGATTACTAATGGCAATGTCGAGGTTGAAAAGTTTAATCTAAATGGGGTATTTGAGTTAGTGCTTCAAGCAGGCCCACATGGTAAAGCAAAGCCTCACGCTGCTTTATTTAATAACGCAGCGCAGTTATTAAATGTCGCTCACAGTGAAATTTTGCATATTGGTGATAGCTTAGACACTGACGTACAAGGCGCTAATAATGCGGGCTGTCAGAGTGTTTGGTTAAATAACCAAGCGACTAATTATCAATACAAAGGGCTGGCGGATATTGAAATTGAAGATATTTTTGCATTAAATCACTTAATTAAAGAGTAACTATTTTTACACGGTCTCGGTTGTTGCTAAAGTAACCCTCTAATCATTGAGATTTCTAGGCAAAATAAATGAATACTCTGCTGAAACTTTTACTACTGTGCTCATTAAGCATTAATGGCTACTTTTTTTGGCAGCTCAGTCGTCAAGAGAGCACGGTGATAGCAGATAAACAGCAATTTACAGCAACTCAGGTTAATAGCGCTGTTCAACCTAAGCTATTTGAGCACGCCATCACATTGTTTAATAACCAACAATTCGATAAGGCTGTTGCCGCATACTCGCAGCTCAAGGACAATTCACCGCAATACGCACAGCAACTTAAACATGCATGGCAACAAACCGTTGAAACATGGCTGCTAGAGCAGCACGAGCATATCAGCGAGCAATTTCTAAGCGCCTTTTTAAACAGTCATCCATACGATGCCGCCATGTTAAAGCTCGATGCAAAACGGTTAATTAATCAAGGTTATGTACAACAGGGTATTGTTAATTTGATGGCGCTAAGTGATCAATTAGACAGTAATCCGCACAGTGACCTCACTCTGCAAATAGAAGAGCTCACTACTTTACACAGCAATCACTTAATTAACACACAACATTGGCAGCAATTGCTCGAACACAGCCAGCAATGGTTAGAATACGCGCCCTATCATGCCTACTACTTATATATTCATGCATTGGCTTACTACCACTTAGGTGACTATGTGGCGAGTCAAATAAGTTTAGAGCAGTTACCTAATAACCATGCCTTTAAAACACAATCCGACCAACTTAAGCAAAAAATACAGCATGCTTTGGCAGGCGTTGAGAAAGTGAAATTAACTCCCCGAGGGGCGCATTACCTTGTTAGTAGCGTTATTAATAATGAGATTGAGGCCACGCTCATGATTGATACGGGAGCAAGCTTTACCGTTATTGACCAAGCGCTATTGAATACACTCAGCGAACCGGCACGCTATATTGACACCTTACACGTAAATACGGCGAATGGGCTCGTTGAAGCACAACGCTATCGAGTACAATCGTTTCGCATAGGCCAGCAAAAAGTTGATGACTTTGATATTTTGGTTATCAACAATCACACGGGCTTCGGCCTACTTGGTATGAACTTTTTAGAGAAATTTAAGTTTAATATCAATCAGCAACTGGATGAGTTAGAGTTAACAAAGACTATTTATTAAGGACGAAACATGACACTCAATGACTTCTTACAAAAATTAGCTGAAACACCCCATTTAATCGAGTTTACCGATACAATGGCGGTAATTGATCGTCATTATGACTTTACGCCCAGTGGTTTCAATAATCACGGACTAATTAGTTCAGCCAATGAGAATAATGGATCATGTAAAATCTTCGCGTTTGCCAAACTTAATCAACTCAGCAAACAAAACACCCTCGATTGTTTTGGCGCGTTTTACCGTGAAGACGTTGTTAAACACCCTGATGGCCAAGATCACATGAATATACGCACATTTATGCTCGCACCTGAGACTACGCCGTTTTTGGGGATCACCTTTAGTGAAGAAAATGTACTAAAAGCAAAATAACTACAGCTTTTTTTCCATAAAATAACGGCAGCCGTTGAGTGGATAATTTGCCATTTGGTACACCACTTGGTAGCCGTTTTTTTCGTAGAAAGGTTTAGCTTGGAAATCAAGCGTATCGAGTTGAGCGACCGTTGCCCCAAGCGCAATAGCTTTGGTTTCTAACTCATGGAGCAAACGCGTTGCAAGCCCTTTACCTCGTGTAAAGTCGTCGCACCACAGCCAACTTATCAGCAGCCAGTTACCAAATACATAACCATGAATACCCGCAACAGTATCACACTTTTTATTCACGTATTTAAAACCTAACGGCACGCGTTCAGCATTAAAGTGCTGCTTATTAAATGCAACAACATGCGCCCTTAGCTCATCGTTTAGCTCTACCGAGTCATCACTTTTTAATTGATACATAGCATACCTATAAATGTTATGACTCAGTATAAGCGTTTAACGTATTCAGTATAAATGATTTTTTCCGTAAGGGACTTCTAGCATGTTGCTCGCAAGTTTTTCTGGCTGGCCACACATTTCATCGTACGCACTGGTATGACGTAACACCATCTCACCATAGCTCAAATGATCAAGTCGCTTTTGAATATGCAGCGGGCTCAAATCACGGATAAACTCGCCTTTCTCGTCAGTAACATAGTACTCCACATTATTGATAACCACAGACACTTGATAAAGTGCCATTTCCAATGAGTGCACAATAACTTTTTGCAGTGGTTGGTGCGCTGCAAGTTCAGATAACTTAATCGCCATGTGAAATCCTCTTTGTGTATAGAGTTATCTATACGTGAATTTGGTATACTGTGATCAAATTAATTGTGCAAAAATCATCCATGGTAGAAAAAGTACGGCTTGCTAAATATATTGCTCATGCTGGCATATGCTCTCGTAAACAAGCCTCACGCTTAATTGACCAAGGCGTTGTAAGGGTTAATGGCCAAGCGGCAAATCATATTGACCATGTAAACGACGAAGATGAAGTGATTGTTGAAGGACAGACGATCACAGGAAAAGCACCAATGGTTTATTTTGCTTACCATAAACCCGTAGGCATTGATTGCAAACTCAATCGTAGCGATGCACAGAGCCTTATCCATTTTTTACCGAGCGAAACCCGCGTTTACCCCATTGGCCGCTTAGATAAAGACTCCCGCGGACTGTTAATACTGACCAATGATGGTGAGTTTTGTAACCAATTAATCCACCCAGACTTTCATCAGCCAAAACGCTACCTGGTCACGGTCGATAAACCGTTAAATCACACTTTCTGCCAAACAATGGCACATGGCGTGCCTGTCGATAAACACATCACTCTTCCGTGTGAAGTAACGCAAGTAAATGAGCAGCAGTTTATGATTATCTTAAGGCAAGGGCTTAACCGTCAAATTCGCAAAATGGCGCACTATTGTGGCTACAAGGTTATTGATCTTTATAGAATTGAAATTGCCAATTTATCTATCGAACAGCTCGGCCTTGCAGAAGGGCAAACAACCCGTATCGAAAAAACAGACATCATCTAACAAAAAAAGTTTGCATTATTTGACTACAGGTGTAATCTTCAATTAAAGATTACATATGTAGGCAATAAAATGATTGAACTTTCAAAAGCAGAATTCGAAGTATTAGATGCCGTGTGGCTCGATTATCCTGCGACAGCCAGCCAAGTTATTGAGCGTTTAAGTGACGATAAAGAGTGGCACGAAAAAACCATAAAAACCTTACTCAGCCGCTTAGTTAAAAAAGGCGCACTCAGCTTTGAAAAACAAGGGCGACTGTATAACTACACGCCTTGCATTGCGCGTGAAGAGTACACACTAAAAGAAAGCCAAAGCTTTGTTGAACGTTTCTTTAATGGCCGTATAGCCCCGCTGGTTAGCGGCTTTGCAAAGTCTGAACAACTTTCTCAAAACGACATTGATGAGCTTAAAAAAGTCATTAATGATTGGGAAAAGCAGCAAAAGTAAGGTGATGTCATGTTCGAAACGTTTTTTAATTGGCTATTAGAGCAGCAACTCTTTATCTCTTGCGCTATTTTATTTCTTATCCTTCTTGAGCGAAAGCTCCTCAGCCACGTATCTGCTCGCCTTGTTTATGCGTTATGGGCATTACTCCCTGCGTGTTTAATGTTGGCAAATTTGCCTGATCATTTAAAACCAATACACAATCAGTTCATTAGTCAGTTTACCATTACCCCATCTAATCCAGTGACGCCACAGCTATCACTGAGCTGGTTCGCTATTTATAGCCTAATAACAATTACACTTATGCTCTGTGCCGTGTACTTTCATTATCAGTTTCTCACTCGCTTAAAATTAAAGCCAATAGCGACCCCTAATGACAACTATAAAGGATTACGTTTTTATCAAAGTGAAAAAGTCAGTTCACCCTTAGTCATTGGGCTGATAAAAACCAAATTAGTCCTGCCATCTAATTACAACATTAATTACGACCAGCATGCTTTAGCCCTTATTTTGGAGCATGAGTGTGTCCACATTCATCGTAAAGATAATTTAATTAACGCGTTGGCGCTCATGGGCACCTTGTTAATTTGGTTTAACCCACTCGCCTGGTTGGGCTATGCCAGCCTGCGTCGATTGCAAGAGCTTTCATGCGATGAACACGTACTAAAAGATAAATCAACGGAACAACGAATTCTATACAGCAAGGCATTAGTGCATTGTGCAAGCTTTAGCACCGTGGGACTCATGGCTTACTCACAATACGGAGATAAAAACACCATGTTACAAAGACTCAACCAAATTAAACAACTCGATAATAGCTCGTTTATTGCAAAAACAGCACTTGTTATTTTTGCGGCCGGTATGCTTAGTAGCTTTGCAATTGCAAAACAGCCTGTGAATGCAGAGAAAGAAAAAGACTACCAAGCTGTGATGCGTGTAGAGCCTATCTATCCAGTGCAGGCAGTAGAGCAAGGAATAAGCGGCTCAGTTGTATTGAAATACGACATTTCACCCAGCGGGGCCACCAGCAATATCAGTGTTGTGAGTGCTGAGCCTGAGGATGTATTTAACCGAGAGGCTAAGCGCGCACTAAAAAAATGGCAATACGCGCCAACTGAATCAGGCTATAAAAATGTCCTCGTGCAGCTCGACTTTGCTTTGGATGAAAACGTTAAAGCGAAGGATTTAATTGAGAAAATTAAAGTGAGCTCTAAGTAATTAACGAGCACCAAAGACCCTAAAGCAAGCGCCTTTTTTAAACCGCTTGCTTTGTGGTTTTTATAAACAGACTGCAATCATCGCCACGGCACAAACATAACCAACGAGCCAAACCAATGAACGCAGAATATCTTGGTTTATATAGTAAAAAATGCAGTACATAACACGTGAAACAACATGCATAACAGCCAATGTTTCGGTAACGTGATACACATTGTTAGTACTCATAACGACCGCTAAAGCAACACCAAAAACAATCAAAGATTCAAAACTGTTTTGGTGTGCAGCCAACGCGCGAGCGCCAAATCCTGTTAGTTTGCTCTGCTGCTCTCTTGGGTGTTTATTGTCGTATCCCGCAAGCTTATTTTGTGCAAATGCGACGGGCGCTTTCGCTAAATAAGGCAATAATACAGCAATGAGTGCACACAGTATTAATGTTGTCATAACGCTTCCCTATTCTGTTGTATACACCTACCCTAACGTAAACAGAAAAAAGCCGCTACCTTTAACGACACCGTCTAACACAGCTGATTTTTTCTCAAGTTGATCGATAAGCTAATGCGCTTATAACACGGCTTTGTTACTCTAACAGCCTCTCCCCATTAATTTATTTTCAATATGACTTGGATTTTCTTAACCATTTTTGCCGCCTTTATGCAGTCGTGGCGAAATGCATTACAAAGTAAACTCAGCGCACATGTCAGTGTAGCAGGGGTCACTTTGGCACGTTTTATTGTTGCAAGTCCTATTGCAGCGCTGTATTTATTGAGCCTTTATCGTTATCAAGCAACCGCACTCCCCGACTTCAACCCTGCTTTTATTGGTTATATTGTTGGTGCAAGTGTTGTACAAATTGTCGCAACCGGCTTAATGGTTAAACTGTTTAAAATGAACAACTTTGCTGTTGGAGCAGGGCTTGCTAAAAGTGAAGCTTTAATGGCCGCCATTTTAGGAGTGCTATTCTTTGGTTCTGCGCTGTCTTTATTAGGTTGGTTTGGTGTATTTATTGGTGCCATTGCCGTCTTACTGCTCAGTGGGATTGCCAATGTCAAACACTTCAACTTAGGTACCGCGTTATTGGGATTGGCTTGTGGTACTTCATTTGCGCTTTCATCATCTTGGATCCGCGAAGCAAGTCTTAACTCAGGACTGAGTTTTCCGCATTCTGCAGCATGGGTTTTAGTACTTATTATTAGTCTGCAAACTGTTATGTTGTGTTTTTATATCGCGCTAAAAGAACGCGACACCTTTGCAAAAATGTGGCAACACAAAGGCACGACAACTGCCGTCAGTGTGTGTAGTTGTTTGGGGTCTATAGGGTGGTTTAGTGCCATGAGTTTACAGCATGTTGCGTATGTGAAAACGCTAGGGCAAATTGAGGTGTTCTTTACCATAATGGTATCAATACTGTGGCTTAAACAGCCGCTAAAACGCCAAGACACGGCAGGGCTCGTGTTAATTGCGCTCGCGGCTATACTCGTTATGCTTCCTTAAAAGAGCGGCAATAGCCGCTTTTTTAATGACTGATTTTAAGCGTGATCACACCACTTATAATCAGTAATACACCCGCGATGCGACCAAATGTGGCTGCATCGCCGTAAAACAAAATACCCACTAAAAAAGTACCTGCAGCACCAATGCCTGTCCATACTGCATAAGATGTCCCCATGGGTATTTGTTTTTGTGCAAGCCATAACATGAACCCGCTGGCGACCATAAACGCCACGGCAATCGAAATACCTAACCAGCGGCTTTCTTGATCTTGCGACATTTTAAGCCCAACAGGCCAGCCTATTTCTAATAACCCCGCCACAATTAAGTATAGCCATGCCATTAGTCGTCTCTCTTTTTCAGTATCACATCGTACAAGTCTTCACGACGGTCTTTTAAGTTACGCACGGTTCCTTCGCTGTGAAGAATCTTCAACTTATCCATGTCTAAATCACTGAATAACAGCATTTCGGTATTTGGGGTTGCTTCGTTTAATGTCGCATCGTGTGGAAATGAAAAATCTGACGGCGTTAATACTGCCGATTGTGAATACTGTACATCAAGGCTTTCAACTTCAGGTAAATTACCAACAGAGCCAGCAATAACCACGTAGCACTCATTTTCAATAGCACGCGCTTGTGCACAATGGCGCACACGTAAATAACTGTTTTTAGTGTCTGTCCAAAAAGGCACAAACAAAATATCTAGGCCTTGTTTTGCTAAAATACGCGACAACTCTGGAAATTCAACGTCATAACAAATTTGGATCCCCACACGCCCCGCGTCGGTTTCGAATACCGCAATTTTATCGCCGCCTTGAATAACCCAGTCGTTTTGTTCATGAGGCGTAATATGTATTTTACGCTGCTCATCAATTTTACCGCTTCGATGACACAAGTAGCTGACATTATAAATCTTATCGCCCTCTGCCAGTGGCATTGAACCGGTAATAATATTGGCATTGTATTCAACAGCCATACGTGACATCGCATCGCGAAAAGTTTCGGTGTACTCAGCTAAGTAACGGATCGCTTCTGTTTGATTGCTTTGCTCAGTTAAGCCCATTATTGGCGCATTAAAGAACTCTGGAAATAAAATAAAGTCGCTTTTATAGTCAGACACTGTATCCACAAAATATTCAACTTGTTTTAGCAGTTCTTCTACCGAGTCAACACAGCGCATTTGCCATTGTACAGCCCCTACACGCACTATAGATTTAGTTGATTCAAGCACAGTATCAGTGGGTTCAAACATAATGTTATTCCACTCTAACAACGTAGCGTAGCCCACTGACTCTTGGTCTTCAGGTAGGTATTTTTTTAGCAGTCGCTTTACCTGAAAATCATTCGAAAGCTGGAAACTGAGAATCGGATCATATAATTCTTTGTGATCAACTTTCTCAATGTATTCCATTGGCGACATATCACTGCTGTGATTGTAATAACGTGGAATTCGCCCGCCCGCTAAAATAGCGCGTAAGTTATACTGACGACAAAGCTCTTTACGTGCGTCATATAAACGACGACCGAGTCGCATACCTCGGTGGGTCGATGAAATAACCACATCTAATCCGTATAACGCATCGCCTTCTGGATCACTAAAGACACGGTCATGACCATCAACAATATCTTCATAAGTATGGGGGTTAGAAAAACGCGCATAATCAACTTGCACACTCAGTGCTATGCCTACTAAAACGCCATCATCCACAATCCCGATTTGACCTTCAGGAAATTGATCAATCAGTCTGAAAATCGTATGGCTTGGCCACGCGCCCCCCAGCCCAGGATAGGCTTGATCCATTAAAGTTTTTATTTGTGGATACTGCTCTTTCGTTAAATTACAGATCGCTAAATGCGTTTTTTCTGCCGGCATACATACTCCTTTTAGGCACGAGAGGACAAACCAAGCGGCAATGTGCATACTATTCTCTCAACTAATTGATTCTAGTCTGCATCTTTTGCTTGTTATGCTAAACCCTAAGCTTAGCAAATATCAGGTGAACACGTGTTTAATCCTGCGCCCAAATTGTGAACTTTTTTACTGTTATCTATGTGAATAACCTAGAATAGCTGATCACTGCTGAAATTATCATCTATACTTACATTCTCCCTGTCTGTATCTATGAGGTTGGTTTGATAAAACATCTACTTAAACAACCTACGCAGACTGGATTAGAAGAAATTGAACATGTAAAGTTTCTCATCATTTCTAGAATTGCTTATTTTGCGTTAGCAGTTCATGCCTTATTAATACCAGCCTTTGCCCACATTGGAGCCAATACGCTTGCCATAGTAAACGTATTAAGTGTTTTTGCTTGGGGCGGTGGCATCTTTCTTATAAACCAAGGATTAACCTCATTAGCGCTGAGAGTATTTTGCCTCGAAGTGCTCATTCATGCAGTGGTGGTATGTGCAACACTGGGACTCAGCGCAGGGTTTCAATTTTATTTATGGACAATTTCTTGTATTTTAATGATCGACTATCAATTGCCGTTAAAACGCGCTGCTATTTATAGCTTTTTAATGATCATCACCTTTGCTTTGTTATACGTCTTTTTTGCCGAAGTAACCTATACCTTTTCCTACCCTGAACTCATTCCTCATATCAATGTGATCAACATCATTATCGCTGGATTACCCATGGTATATGGCATTGGCTTAATTAGAGAAATAACGATATCACAGCGAATAGAGCTGACAGAAATGGCCTCTCGTGACCCACTTACAAAATTGTATAACCGTCGTTTTGCAAAAAAACTCATCCTAGCAGCCCATAAAAAAAGCATTGAGAACGCTGATAACCTCTGCTTAGTTATGGCTGATATTGATCACTTTAAAAATATAAATGACAGCTACGGCCATGATAAAGGCGACACCATATTGTTGAATATTTCTGCCGCTATTCGTGCTTTTTTAACTGAAAATGATATTGCGGTACGCTGGGGAGGAGAAGAGTTTTTGTTACTACTAGGGCACACCAATCAACAACAAGCCTTTGCCAAAGTCGAAGCATTACGCCAGCAAATTGCAGCCATTGAACCGCATCAAGACTTTCCTGAATTAACCGTCACGATGAGTTTTGGCCTTATTGAATGGCAACCGTTAGCGTCGCTTGAGTGCATGCTGCAACAAGCAGATGCCGCATTGTATAAAAGCAAGCACTCAGGGCGAAATAAAACCACCATCGCGACCGGACAAAGTAGCGTATTTAATAACGTTGACGCCGTTAGTTAACCGCGTTAATCGTAATACTGTGTACGATATTTTGCGGCAACAGTGGCGTCAACTCGCTAGACACATAATCATTAAACCCTGCACGGTAAAACTCCGATAAAGGATGACCTGACTGACCTCCAGGAATCGCCATAATCGCATTTTCTAGATAACCTGGCTGTACGATAAAGCGCTGTGATGCGCCAAAACTTCGACCTTGTACTGCGGGCATAAAAGTATCGCCAAACCCCGGAGCCGTTGGCATATTCAACAGCTTTTTAAGCACTGGGATCTGCTTAGCGAATGGGTGTTCAATCACCAATTGATTCACTTTTCCCCACTCCCAACTATGTAAATTATTGCCATACTGCTTCGTTAATTTAGCGACGGTGTGATCGAATACTGCCAACATTTGCTGCTGCCAATCGCTGTACTTTGGATTTAACCAGTGTGCCGGTTTTTCCTCAATCAATTGCCGAAGCGCAGGCTCTAAATCACGCTTTACATATTTCAAGCTACCGCCGTCTAACTTAAGTGTGTTTTCAAGAGGACTAAATAGGCTATTAATAACTTCGTCTCGATAACGTTTCACTAAGGTATAGCCTATTGAGTCGCTACAAGCACAGGCTTGCCAGTTGTTAAGCGCTGTTAAGTAAACAGCATACTTATCACCGGCAGCAGTTAATTGATTAACAAGTAAATTATGCCAATCTTTTAAAAAGCGCGCTTCATTATCGTGTTGTAAGTCATAAAAGTCTTGTTCGTTAAACTGTTGTTTTTCAAATAAGCGATCGCGAATTTGCGCTGAACGAGCCCCCATCGCATACGCTCCATTACCAAAACGCGCATGGTCTGCTGCAGAAACAACACGTGAATTACCCGTCCAAAGGCGACCACTCTCAGGGTTTTTAACAAAGGGGCGATCGGTTTCATTATCATGCCATTTGGGTGAGTAATCTTGCTCCGATACCGCAAGCTGATGAGGCACTTTACGTGCTGGAATTGCCCCCATATTTTTCCATGCTGCACTGCCCTTATCATCAACCACCATGAGGTTTTGCACCGGAATACCAACATACTCTGCAAGCGATAAAGCGTCATCGACATTGCGCGCTTGCTCAAGCTTTAAAAGCGCCATGTTTACAGCATAATCATGATGGGCAACCCAGCTTAAGGCGTATGGCTTACCGTTAATCTCTGTCACAGGGCCATATTCACTCATCGTTAATGCATAATGCTCAGTGCTGCCATCATTTAAGAGTATGGGTTCGTCGATTTGCCATGTTTTTTCTTTTCCATCCAGTGCAATCCAGTCAGCAGTGTCGAGGTACCCATTGGTAAACCCCCAAGCGATTTTATTATTAGTGCCCACAACAATAGCGGGCGCTCCCGGTAATGATACCCCTGTAATTTGCTGCATTTCTCCCTTTAATGGGTAATTCAATTGCGCGCGATACCAAATGATTGGCACAGCAAACGACAAATGCATATCATCCGATAACATGGCCGACCCTGTGGCGGTTAAATCGCCTGTTACTGCCCAGTTATTACTGCCTACTTCTTGGTTTTCATCAATGTGAGTCATCGCCCACAGCGGCTCATTTAATGCGGGAATCTTGCCTGAATATGGGGCTAATTTACTGTTATCTAGCGCGGCTTGATAGGGACTCGGTTGAGTTATAAATTCAACCATTGCATTACCGTACCGTTGTTCAATTTCAATCAGTGTTTTATCACGCTCAAAGGTTGCCGTTTGCAAATCTAAGTACATACTAAAAATAATCAGTAAACTGTCTTCACTTTGCCAAGGCTTGGCCTCTGCGCCCGTTAAAATATACTCAAAACTGTCGAAACCAACTTGTGCATGCCCTTCATTGACTCCCGCTGTATAAGCTTTTAATAAAGCCTGATCTTTATCCGGTAATTGTGCGAGCATAATTTGGCTGCGTTGTCGCAATTGATGAAAACGCATTTTTTTATCAAGGCCTAGAGCTGCTTTTCCAAATAGCTCACTCAGTTCCCCTGCTGCGTTTCGACGCAATAAATCCATTTGAAAAAAGCGATCTTGCCCATGCGCAAAGCCAAGTGCATAAGCGGCATCTAAACGGTTTTGAGCATGAATTACGGCTTGCCCCAGCTTATCGCGCTCAATTTTTACTGAGTGGGTAATTGCCGAGCTGGTTCCCCGACCATCTAAAGCAGGTAAACTTAAATTCAACACACCATAAGTGATCCCCGTAGCGAGTAGCCCCACTATAAGTAAGCTTATTAGTAACCATTTGATTATCTTAAACATGCCCAAATTCCTTGCGCGAAAGTAACAAATACATGGGTATAGTAACCCGTGCTTTGTGAAAAAATAGTGTTACGATACAAATAATTAAATTTAACGTGGACAGCTCAATTGTCCATTGTTAATTACGACAGAAATTGTCTATAGTAGGAAGATAGTATAATACGCAATAAGACTTATGCCGCTAGCGACTGAAAACGACAATAAAAAGCTAAGAAAACTCAGGCTCGCTTTCTGGTTTTCGCTCGCGCTAATTGTATTGATTGGTTTTGTATTAGATCACATTAATTACAACCGCGGAAAAGACGCCTTTCGCTCTCAAGAACTGGCTAAATTAAGCGCCTACCGTGCTGAACTTGAATCAATCCTCATTTCAAATATCCAGCTTGTTCGTGGCCTTGCTGTCGCGGTTGCTGCCGAGCCCAACCTTGATCAAACACGCTTTGCACAAATTGCAGCCCCTCTATTTGAGACCTCTTCAGAGCTTAGAAATATTGGTGGCGCGCCCGATATGGTTATTCGTATGGGCTACCCGCTAGAAGGTAACGAAAAGTCGATTGGCCTTAACTTTTTAGAGAATGCAGCACAGCGCGATGATGCCATTAAAGCACGTGACGAGAATACCATTGTCATGGCGGGCCCATTAGAATTGGTGCAAGGTGGCCACGCATTAGTCGCCCGAATGCCTGTTTTTATGCCACCTGACCATAAATTTTGGGGCTTACTCTCGGTGGTGCTCGATATTAATAAGATCTATACCAACTCTGGCTTGGTCTCATTAGGTAATCATTACGACATAGCACTACAAGGGCGAAACGGCAAAGGCCAACACGGTGAATTCTTTTATGGTCAAAAGCATATTTTAGAGAACACGCCACTCAGTTTCAGTATTACATTTCCGGGTGGTGAATGGCGCATGTATGCGGCGCCAAAAGCAGGTTGGAGCCCTCCTAGTTCAACAATATGGCCACTTAGGATAGCCATAATTTTGGTTTGTGCGTTATTTGCTAGCGCATCGCTATTTTTCTTAAAAATGCTAGAACGACAATACAAAAGCGAACGAATGCTTGAAACCATGAGCAGTCTTGCCAAAATCGGCGCGTGGTCTTTTAATCTTGAAACCAAAAACATGTATTGGTCAGATATGACCAAGCAAATATTTAACTATCCGATAAATAAACAACCTGAATGGCCTACCAATTTTAACGGTTTTAAAGCGGGCTTTAGCCGCGACAAAATTCGCCACCTTTACGAGCAGGCGCTTAAACATGGCAAGAGCTTTGAAACACAAATTCAAATTATTAATGCAAAAGGTGATGCGGTTTGGGTTTTAGTCCACTGTGAGGCTGAGCATAAGAATGGTCGATGCATCAAGCTATTTGGCTCAATTCAAGATATAGATGCGCGCAAACTAATCGAACTTGAAAACCAGAAAATAGCACTACACAACGAAATTTTAGCATCTTTAACCGTGAATGATGCAGTCCTGACTGGCAACTTAAACTTGTCTAAGCATGTAATTGTGCAAGCAATTTGCCATGCGCTCAATGTCGACCGTGCAAGTATTTGGTTGTTTAGCGACGATAGGCAGTCACTCAACACTTTTGCTATTCATGATCAGAGCAACCCACAATTTAGTGACCCCATCTGTTTGCAGCAGATTGAGGTGCAAAACTATTTTGATGCCATTAACAATAATGCCGTTATTAACGCCAGCGATGCTCAACAACATCCCTTTACTAAAGACTTATACACGGATTACCTTGATAAGTTTGATATTCGCTCTCTGCTTACGGTGATTATTCCTACAGGCAGTAAAACTATGGGGGTGGTATGTGCTGAAAAGTGCCATAGTCGCCAGCAATGGAGTAAAAACGAAGAAAGCTTTTTAATTGCCGTGGCTGCTCTGATTGGTAGCCTACATGCCAGCCAACGTCGTATAGAAACCGAGCAACAACTGGTGCAAGCGAAAGAAGCCGCAGAGCAGGCTGTTAAAGCTAAAAGTGAGTTTTTAGCCAGTATGAGTCATGAGATACGCACGCCCATGAATGGCGTAATTGGGATGCTTAATATCATCAAGCAAACCAAGTTAGATAGCCAACAAAATCATCATATTCAATTAGCACAATCATCTGCTGAGTCGTTATTGCATATTATCAACGATATTTTAGATTTCTCGAAAATTGAAGCAGGCAAATTAGATATTGAAAATATTAGCTTTAATGTATCAAAACTACTGGGTGACACCGTTGAGTCATTTGCGATTAAAGCAGAGCAAAACAATACCAAGCTTGTGCTTGATGCCACCCAAATTACTCATGAATTTATTGTTAGCGATCCTAATCGTATTCGACAAATTATTAATAACCTACTCGGAAATGCGATTAAATTTACAAAAGATGGCGAAATAATCGTCATTGCGACGGTCAAACAGATTGACGATGCGATGTATTTAGATTGCTCTGTCGTTGATTCTGGGGTTGGTATTAAACCTGAAAAACAAGCCACATTATTTGATTCATTTACCCAAGCCGATGCTTCAACCACGCGCCGATACGGTGGCACGGGCTTGGGTCTTGCTATTGTAAAGCAGCTGTGTAAGTTGATGCAGGGTGATGTCAATGTGGTTAGTTCTTATGGCGAAGGCAGCACCTTTAACTTTTCCATTAAGGTAAAATTAGATTATAAAAAACAGTCCCTCGAGCCTAGCCATATCATTGATAAAAAACAGATATTAATTGCCGACAGCTGTACTCTAAGCAGTAATATTGCCAAAAAGCAGCTGCAATTATGGGGCGCAGAAGTCGAAGAAATAAACGACATGGCCAGTTTATTAAATCGCGCCAAACAACAAAATGGTCAACGTTGCGACGCCATTTTTGTTGATTATCAACTGTATATGCAAGCAAGTGCAGCCGAAAAACAGGCCTTTAAAACACATTTTAATGCAACCCGCTGTAAACGCATTTTAATGGCCCCGATGAGTCTGACAGAAAAACAAACAAGACAAACACTGAAAGTTGAGAGTATTATCTTTAAGCCATTAACGCCCTCTGATTTGTTTAACTCTCTTGCTAACGATAAATATATCGAGCAGCAACAAATCAATAAAGAAACCTTAGTAAAAAAAGTAGCAACGTACACTGTAAATTCGGCATCGCAAATATTGTTAGTTGAAGATAATAAAGTAAATCAGATGGTTGCAGGCGCGCTGCTAAAACAAGCCGGTATTAGCTTTGACATTGCCGAAAATGGCCTTGAGGCAATTGCAAAAATAGCAAACCGAGAACATATGCCCTACGAATTAATTTTAATGGATTGTCAAATGCCTGAAATGGACGGTTACCAAGCGACACGGGCAATTCGTAACGGCGATGCAGGCACAGCACATCGCGAAGTTAGTATTGTTGCGCTTACAGCTAATGCGATGCAAGGCGATAAAGAGCGCTGTTTAAACGCCGGTATGAATGATTATTTAACCAAGCCGCTAAACTTTGATTCACTTAATAAAAAACTATCCGTGTGGTTAGACACCCACCAAGAAAGAGAGTAAAACAATGCAATTATCTCCTAATCAACAACGCGTTATTGGCTGTTTACTCGAAAAACAAAGTACAACACCCGAACATTATCCACTGTCTTTAAATTCATTAACCAATGCCTGTAATCAAAAATCAAATCGGGAACCTGTGCTCTCTCTTACTGAAGCCGATGTGCAAGACACGCTTGATGAGTTAATTGCATTACGCCTTGTCACTGTTGATGAGGGGCTGTCGGGTCGCGTGAATAAGTACGCGCACCGTTTTTGTAATACTGAATTCGGCAGCTTGCAATTTACCGAGCAGCAACGCGCCATTATTAGCTTGTTATTACTACGCGGCGCACAGACGCCGGGCGAATTAAGAACGCGCAGTAATCGCCTTGCTGAGTTTGCAAGCGTCAATGAGGTCGAAAGCGCTTTAAACTCTCTAATTGAGCAAGAGTATGTTACTCGCTTAGCGCGTGAGCCCGGTAAACGCGAAAGCCGTTATCAACATCTATTTGTTGATCCACAAAGTGTACATGAAATAACGCATTCAGCAGAGCCTGAACACGATCGTGTCGATGAAGTTGAGCAATTACGGGCTGAGATCGACGAACTTAAGCGACATATAGACACTATAAAAGCACATTTAGGGCTTTAATAAAAAGCAGACCCGTAACATAATACCCCTAGATTCAACGCCAAAAATAACATAAATAGGAGCTCTACCATGCGTGCCGATATTCTGGCAGAAATGAAAGTCCAACCCACGATTGACGTAAAAGCGGAGATCACTCGACGCGTCAACTTTCTTAAAAGCCGACTGCTTGCTGCGCACTCGCGCTCGCTAGTATTAGGTATTAGTGGCGGTGTGGACTCTTCAACCTGTGGCCGTTTATGTCAATTAGCCGTGAATGAATTGAACCAAGAGCATAACACCAACGAGTATCAATTTATTGCTGTGCGCTTACCGTACGGTATTCAAGCCGATGAAGACGAAGCGCAAATGGCCGTTGACTTTATTCAACCCAGCAAGCGCATGACCGTTAATATTAAAGCCGCTGTGGATGGCATGCATGAGCAAGCTATGGCGGCTGTCATCGGCGCTGGGGGTGAATTGCCTGAACAAGCAAAAATCGATTTCATTAAAGGTAACGTTAAAGCTCGCCAACGTATGGTCGCGCAATACGAAATTGCTGGTTTTTGCCAAGGCCTCGTTGTAGGCACAGATCACAGTGCTGAAAATATCACAGGGTTTTACACTAAATTTGGTGATGGTGCATGCGACCTTGCGCCATTGTTTGGTCTGTCGAAACGTCAAGTTAGAGCGCTTGCCGAGCACTTAGGTGCCCCAGCACTGCTCGTACACAAAGTACCAACAGCCGACCTAGAATGTGACCGCCCAGGTTTAACCGACGAAGAGGCGCTCGGCTTAACGTATGAGCAAATTGATGACTTTTTAGAAGGGAAAGATGTGAGCAGTGAAGTAGAGCAAAAACTAACGGCGATTTACCTGCGTACACAGCACAAACGCCAAGCTATCCCCACTGTTTACGACGCGCTTTAAACTGCATTTAACAGCTCATAAACCGTAAATGACACTTCAAGGGCAATTAACAGCAATAAAAAGCCTATTAATTGCCCGCTTTTGACCCGCGCACACACATACGCCCCCAATGGCGCACCAAGCACAACCACAGGGATCGCGGCTAATAAATACGCTTCAACCTGCGCAGTAACTACGTTAAGAAAGAAATAGTTTACACAACTGGCCACCACCGAAGTCAACGCCATTATAATCACCGTGGTTGCTGTCGCACGTTGAATATTCGCATTGTATGCAATGACGAGCAGTGCAAATATGGCAATATCAGCCCCTGAACCAACTAACCCCGATGCAATGCCACCAATAACAGCCACCAGCGCCACTCGCGCTTTATTCACGGTAATATCAGTTTGACTGCAAATATGCTGGGCTCGTCGGTAAATACGCCACGCTAATGTGAGCGCAAAACACAACAGTAGTGAACTAAATACCCCTTTCACGACTAAGCGAGGCACGTAATCTGCAATAAACAGTAAGCTAAAAATAGCGCCCACAATTGCCAAAGGCGCAGCAATCAACACCACGTGCTTGTAATAGGCAATACGACCAAAAATAATTGTTAAAGCCGCGGCTGTCATACCAAAACTTTGAATCGCTAGAGAGAAAACTTTAGCTGTTGCAGGCTCTATTGCTAATACTTTGGTCATCACAGGAAACGCCACCGCCCCGCCCCCTAATGCCGTACCTCCGGCAACAAAGGATCCGAGAGCCATCGTGGCGGCAATACTCAATTGCGCCATAAAGTGACCCATTAGCCCGGTGGCTCCTTGAGAAAATAATAAGGAACAGTACACACTGATAATGAACAGCCATGGCATAAACCGTAACCAATGCCATGACCTTAAAAAAGCAAACATAAGCAGCTAGAAGAATCTCGAGTGCGATTATTATGCCTGACTCTTGAAGTTCAGCAAATGATCTATATAGAGATTAGATACGTAAAAGTTTTGCTTACATGATTGCAGTAAAGATGAAATAGTTCTGTAATTTGGTTTATAGTTGTTACAGTAACGTACTCTTAATGCATACCTTATCGCATTAAAAAGTCTAAGGATTTATATTAATTTATGTCATCGCCCATTTTAATTACTGGTGCAGGTCAACGTATAGGACTTGCTTTAGCAGAGCACTTTTTAGCACAAGGGCAAGCAATCATTGTCACTTATCGCACACGTCATGAAGCGATTGATACACTTGCTGGAAAAGGGGCAACCTGCATTCATGCAGATTTTAATAACGACGAAGCAATTGCGCACTTTATTGAACAATTAAAAAGTCACACAAACCAGCTTAAAGCAATTATTCACAACGCTTCAAGCTGGGACTGCGAAGCAAATAATCACGATTATGCTGCCCTGTTCGACAACATGATGCGCATTCACGCGAAAGCCCCCTATTTAATAAATCTCGCTTCGGCAGACTTATTACTTAATTATCAAAAAAACACAGGACACCCTGCCGATATTATTCATCTTACTGATTACGTAGTTGAAAAAGGCAGCCCTAAACACCTTGCTTATTCTGCGAGTAAAGCCGCGCTTGATAACTTAACAAAATCATTTGCTGCAAAATTTGCCCCAGCAATCAAGGTCAATGCTATCGCCCCTTCACTCATCATTTTTAATGAACACGATAGCGACGAATACAAAGCCAAAACATTGAAAAAATCGTTGATGGGTATTGAGCCCGGCTGCGCCGAAATTATTAACAGTGTAGAGCTACTACTTAACAGTCATTACATCACAGGCCGTTCGATGCCCGTTGATGGTGGCAGACATTTAAAATAACGAATTATTGAGAAACCTATGCACGATGATTTAAAAAAGAGTTACCAAGGCATTATTAGCGCTGTAGGCGAAGACCCTCAACGCGAAGGCTTACTAGATACACCTAAGCGTGCCGCAAAGGCGATGGAATATTTAACAAAAGGCTATCGTCAAACGTTAGATGAAATTACCAACAACGCGGTGTTTACCTCAGATGCTGATGACATGGTATTAATTCAAGATATTGAACTTTACTCAATGTGTGAGCATCACTTGCTACCCTTTGTTGGTCGTTGCCACATTGCTTATATTCCAAATGGTAAAGTACTTGGTTTATCAAAGTTTGCACGTATTGTTGATATGTTTGCACGTCGCTTTCAAATCCAAGAGCAACTTACTCATCAAATAGCGAAAGCAGTTGAAGAAGTCACTGGAGCAAAAGGCGTGGGGGTGATTGTTGAAGCGAAACACATGTGCATGATGATGCGTGGCGTTGAAAAACAAAACTCAAGCATGCGCACCTCAGTGATGCTTGGCAACTTTAGGGCTGATCCAAAAACCCGTAACGAGTTTTTACAACTAGTTAGAGGGTAATTATGGCCAATGCAATTATTAATGTAACGAATTTAAGACTGAGAACCTTTATTGGTTTTAACCCAGACGAGCGGGAAAAAAAGCAGGATGTGGTGATCAACTTAGAAATTCACTACCCGGCTGACCAAGCATGTGAAACAGATGCCGTTGATAAAGCGCTCAACTATAAAACCATCACTAAAGAGGTGATCAGTCTTGTGGAGCAAGGGCATTTTTTACTCTTAGAAAAACTCGTTGCAGAGATACTGGCAATTTGCCATGAGCACCAGAGCGTTCATTACGCTAAAGTGCGCGTTGATAAACCTCATGCTCTTCGCTTTGCTGACTCTGTGTCACTCACACTTGACTGGCAAAAAGACTAAAGCAACCCTTCTAGCCCAACCGCAAAGGCAAGCACGGCTAAATAACGTGCGCCTTTGCCAAGGGCAACTAATATCAAAAACACAGAAAATTTAACTCTAAATATTCCCCCAACCACTGTCAGAGGGTCGCCCACAACAGGCAGCCATGCAAACAACAAACTGTATATGCCGTACTTGTTAAATTGCGTTTCTGCTTTTTTAATTGATTTTTCTGACACCGGAAACCATTTACGGTTTTTAAAACGTAAAACTTGTGTTCCTAACCAATAGTTTACACAGCTCCCTAACACATTGCCTAAGGTGGCACTAAGCCACAGTAACCATAAAACGTAGTTGCCTTTGGCTACCATCGCTGTCATGACTAATTCTGAGGAACTCGGTAATAAGGTGGCTGAAATAAAAGCAGTAAAAAAAAGTGATAAATAGGCCATTACACACCAAAAAAGACAAGCTCAGCACGGTTACTGAGCTTTAACAGTATATTGCAATCCCATTATTTTATAAATTCAATACTCAACGGGTAGTTAACGTCTTTACCATCATTGGCCTTAATTGCACTGACCACCACCATGATAAAAGCAAACACCGCAATCACAGGCAGTAAAATCACGCCAATCACTACAAAGATAAGTAAAAAACTCACGATGTAGGCGATCATCATGGTTAATTGAAAATTAAGTGATTTACGGCCATGCTCGGCGACTAATGGCATTTCATCCTTTTTAGCAAGCCACACTATAAGCGGACCAATCACGGAACCAAAGGGGATCAACAGCCCTGCAAACGAGCTTAAGTGGCATAACATCGCCCAAGTGCGTTGCTCTTTATTACATTCCACTAATTCAACTTTTTGATTATCTTCCATTTTATCTCCTTGTTGTATTGTTTTCGTTTTTCATTTGCCTATATTATGAGGGCAGATTAAAAATTAAACGCTCACGATGCAAATGAAAAAAACACGCATAACACTGATACTCTGTAGTTTTCTAGCAACCGCTTGTTCTTCAAACGGAGCAAAGCAAGCTACGACCCCAGCGTTACCTCAAAACGATTACGTCACGTTTATTAAACCAGGCGGATCATTTAAACATAGCCAATTTACTGATATTGAAAACTATATCGTACAACTTAAGAATAAGAAAAAACTAATTATTTTATTTGCCACCTGGTGCGCTGATTCTCAGCGTACTATTGAGCAATTACAAGCAAGTCCATGGGTCAATAATTCTGAACTGCAAATTATTGCGATTGGCCGTGAAGAAAATTCCACGTCGTTGGCACAGTTTAAACGTGACTACCATCTTAACTATCCGCTTATCAGTGATGAAAATCGCACAATTTATAATGCCTATGCAAACAAAGGGATTCCTCGCCTATTGCTACTCGATGAAGATAACCGACTGATTCAAGAAGAAAATGGCGAAGATGTATACGCCCTTGAACGGCTACTTAATTTGCTGTGATAAAAAAGTGATAACTTCGTGAGGCTTTCTTGATATTGCGCTTTGATACTGTTTTTAAATCATCAAAAACAGGAAAGAACAATGAAAGCTTTACCTTTATCAATGTTAGCAGCCAGCGCTTTGACTAGTTTTTTAGGCCAAGCGGCTGAACTGGACATTAAACTGACCAACCTCACCCAAGGGTTACATTTTACCCCAGTGCTCATTGCAGCCCACAACAGTGAACATAAGTTATTTAACGTAGCAATGCCTGCCTCAACGGCATTACAAACAATGGCTGAAGGCGGAAATTTAGAGCCTTTAATTAATGAAGCGACTGCTGCAAGTAGTGACATGGTTGCGAATCCTGCAGAAGGCTTATTAGCGCCTACCAGTTCCACTATGGCCACATTAACCACCAGCGATGGCAACAATTATTTATCGCTAACTGCAATGTTACTCCCCACCAATGATGGTTTTGTCGGCTTAGATAGCTGGATGATTCCATCGCAAGCAGGAACTTACACCGTGTATTTAAATGCTTATGATGCGGGTACAGAAGCCAATGATTAACGTGTTGTTGAGGGTGCGGGTGCGTTAGGTGTTTTAGGTATTCCTGCGGCACCTGGTGGGAATGCTGGTAGTGGAGCAAGTGGTGTAACAAGTAACGAAAACAATACCATGGTACACATTCATCCAGGTAACTTAGGTGATGACGACCTCGAAGCGGGTATCAGTGATCTTAATAATACAGTACACAGATGGCTTAACCCTGTTGCGATGTTAACTGTAACCGTGAAGTAGGAGGCCGTTATGCGCTTTTCAAAAAGCTTAATTATACTCGCGCTGGGTGTAAGCCTCGCAGCATGCAGTGATTCAGATAACAATGATGTGGAAGTAAAACCTCCCGTGGTTGTCACTCCGACAAGCTACGAATTTACTGTGACAATAACCAATTTAACCGCCGCACAACCTTTTTCTCCTGTTGCCCTTATCGCTCACACAGAGGGTATGCTATGGCAAATAGGAAACTCTGCTTCAGAGGCATTAGAAAGAATGGCCGAGGGCGGTGATAACAGCCAACTATTAACCGTTGATTTTGCAACACACGCTCAGAGTGCTGAAAGCCCACTACCTCCGGGAGAGCAACTTACTCTTACACTCACCACGGAGCAGCTTGAATCATTAAAGATTAGCTTAGCGACAATGTTGGTGAATACAAATGACGCTTTTACCGGTCTTAATGCTATAGACGTGTCTTCGTTAGCTGTTAATGAATCACTTTCTCGCCATAGTCATGCTTATGATGCTGGTACAGAGACCAACTCAGAAGCACATGGTACGATCCCAGGTCCTGCTGACTCAGGAGAAGGTTTTAACGAAAGCCGAGATGATATCAACAGTGTAGCAATGCACCCTGGTGTTGTTAGCCAAGATGATGGTTTACGAAGTTCAGTGCTAACGAACCAACATAAATTTGATAACCCTGTTGCTCAGATAATCATAACGCGGACGCAATAATAATAGCACCCACTTACGCTGAGGGCATAGGGAGGTGCCTTAGCGATTTGGATATGACTATGCGCACAGAAAAAGTATTAATTGTTGAAGATGACCGAACTATACGACACTTGATCGCCACCCAGTTACAAAGCTTAAACCTACACATTGATGAAGCATGCAGTGCTGAATCAGCGATTAAAAAGCTTGCTAGCAATCACTATGGGCTTGTATTACTAGATATAAACTTGCCGCAGATGGATGGATTAAGTTTATGTCGAAAAGTTAAGGAACATTACCCAACTATCGCAGTCATTTTACTAACCGCTCTTAGCAGCGATATGGATAGAGTTATAGGGTTAGAAATGGGAGCAGATGATTATATTTGCAAACCTTTTTTCGCCAGAGAGTTACAGGCACGTATAAAAACCCAACTACGCCATCGCGCACAGCTTCTTATGGCACAATCAAGTAACGAGCAAACTGAGAAACAACCCATAATACAACTAGGCAAACTGCACATAGAATTTGCCAGCCACCAAGCATTTTTAGCTAACCAAGCAATTAACTTAACCGCCACCGAGTTTGATTTACTGGTGTATTTTGCCAAGCACCCGAACCACGTATTTAGCCGACAACAATTACTCGACCAAGTGTGGGGTTATCAACACAGTGGTTATGAGCATACAGTGAATTCACATATCAACCGTCTGCGGAGTAAATTTGAGCAATACCATCAAACACCATTTATAGAAACCGTCTGGGGTGTTGGCTATAAACTAAACCCTCGTCAGTTGAGTGCCAATTAATGCACTCGATGACCTTATATCAAAAGCTCGCATGGTCGTTCATATTTATTTTTAGCCTGTTGTGTACACTGGTATTCAACTGGAGTAAACAGCTGGAGCAAAGCGCCCAAGATCATGCACAACAAAACCTGCATTTACAGTTAGCTGAGCACCTAGTGAATGACAATCCATTAATTAAACAAGGTGTCTATGACTATAAAGCTTTGGAGAACTTATTTCATACCTTGATGATCCTCGGCCCGGCTTTTGAATTCTACTTTGTTGATTCAACCGGTAAGTTACTGACCTATTCGGCTAAACCTGAGCAAGTAATTAAACAAAAAATAAATCTCGTCCCTATCAAAGAACTAATTAATAAAACGAGTACAACACCGATTTACGGTGATGATCCTCGCAGTAATACCCAAAAAATATTCTCTGCCGCGCCGGTTTATAACCAACAACAATTGCAAGGTTATTTGTACGTGATTATTGGTGGTCAAACCTTTGATACTTTACTTAATAATATTAAAAGTAATGACATTCTTAAGATTGGTGCAATAGGGTTTGTAGTTGCAGTCATTACGTTACTTATTATCATGCTTATTCTCTTTCGATTTTTTACCTTACCCCTCACGCAGCTAAATAACGAGATTTGCCAAATTAGAGCGGCAAATTACAGCTTAACAAAAATGACACAAAGCCCACGCTATTCGGGTAACAATGAAATAGGTAACTTAAGCAAAGGAGTTCATGGCATGTTGTCTCGCATTGATGATCAATTAAAATCGTTACAACAGGCAGATAAACAGCGCCGCGAGTTACTCACTCACCTTTCGCATGATTTAAGAACACCGCTTGCTTCATTGCACGGATTTATTGAAGTAATAAAAAAACCCAAAAGTCATTTGAATGAACACGAAAAACAGCACTACTTAAGCCTTGCTATGGATAACTGCCAGCAGTTAAAACTGTTAATAGAACAAATTTTCGAACTAGCGCACTTAGAAAGTGGCCAAGTAAAAATAAACACAGAAACCTTTAATCTAGGAGAGCTTATTTATGATTGCCTGGCCAAGCTAGCATTAACTGCACAAAAAGCCGGCATAACTCTCCAGGTTATCCCTGAAATCTGCGATTTCACCGTGACCACGGATATTGCCAAACTAGAACGTATATTAACCAACCTGATCGAAAATGCTATTCGCCATACTCCGGAAAAGGGCACTGTCTCAATTAGCGTGTCACAGCAAAGTGAGCAACTTTACGTCACAGTATCAGACACGGGTATCGGCATACACGAAGACGAGTTACACGCGATCTTTGAGCCACATTATCAAGCACGAAACAGTATAAAACGAGGAACATCAGGGCTAGGGTTAGCAATATGCAAGCACTTACTAACCCTAATGGACAGTAATATCGAAGTGAAGAGTACCTTAGGGAAAGGCAGCCAGTTTCGCTTTAACTTATCAAAATAGGCATCAATAAAAGCGCATTGATGCCTTTTTGCTTATTGTTGATAACCCGCTAAATCAAGCATAAAGGCATAGTACAAGGCGGTGTCTTGTAAGCTTTTAAAGCGTCCCGACGCCCCTCCATGCCCGGCTTCCATATCTGTTTTAAACAGTACTAAATTGTTATCTGTTTTGTATTCGCGCAGTTTAGCAACCCACTTTGCAGGTTCGAAATATTGCACCTGCGAATCATGTAACCCTGTAGTGACCAACATATGAGGATAGGCTTGTTTTTTTACTTGATCATACGGTGAATATGACAGCATATAATCGTAAAATACTTTTTCATTCGGATTACCCCACTCGTCATATTCGTTGGTTGTTAGTGGTAAACTTGTGTCTAACATCGTGGTGACTACATCAACAAATGGCACTGCAGCAATCACCCCGCTATAAAGCTCTGGCGCTTGATTAACGACCGCCCCCATTAATAACCCTCCGGCACTGCCTCCCATGGCAAATATGCGTTCTTTGTCACCATACTTTTGTGCAACTAAAGATTTAGTTACATCAATAAAGTCATTAAACGTATTTTTCTTATGAAGTAATTTGCCATCTTCATACCAAGGGCGACCAAGCATTTGAGAGCCACGAATATGTGCAATCGCAAACACAAAACCGCGGTCGAGTAAGCTCAAACGCGAGCTCGAAAAACGCGGATCCATCGTCGCACCATACGAACCATATCCGTATTGTAAAAGAGGGTTACTGCCATCTTTTTTAAACTTATCTTTACGATAAACAAGGCTGACCGGTACATCAACACCATCACGGGTTGTTACATAGATACGCTCAGATGCATAGTTACTTGGCGTAAAGTCACCCAAAACGTTGCGCTGCTTAAGCACTGTTTTTTCGCCGCTTATAAGGTCGATATCGTAATGGGTATCTGGGGTTGTCATACTTGAGTAGTAAACACGTAAACGAGGATTATCCAGCTCAAAATTTCCATAGCTATCAACCATATAAGTTGGATCATTAAAAACAATCACTTGTTCATTTTGGTTTCGTAAGTCACGAATAGTTAAACGGGTTTGCCCCATTTCACGTTCCTTGTATACCAAATGATTCTTAAATAACTCGATATCTTCAAGTTTAACGTTATCCCTACCCGCAATCACCGTTTGCCAATGGCCTTTATCATGCGCTTGTGATTGATGTACCTTCATTAATTGAAAATTAACGGCATGTAGATTGGTGACTATGTAGTACCAATCCCCGTGCTTTTTAATACTATATTCAAGTTCTGGTTCACGCTCAATGAACCGCTTCGGCAAAGTACCTGTGTCATTTGCATCAATAACAGAGACACCAGAAGCACTAGTACTTTCATGATAAATATAGATTTTTTGATGGTCTTTACTCTTACCTATGCTGGTGTAATAGCGAGTATCTTTTTCTTCATAAACCAGTTCATCATCAGCTTGTGGGGTGCCTAATGTATGGCGATAAACCTGATAACCTAATAACGTTTGTGGATCTTTTTTAATGTAGTAAAAAGTGCGGTTGTCATTTGCCCAAACAACATCTCCCTCACTCCCTTCTATCGTATCTGCCAGTCGCTCACCACTGACCAAGTCTTTCACTCTAATGGTATAAATACGCCGACTTAAAGTATCTTCACCGTATGCCAATAAATGCCCATTAGGGCTTACCTCTAAGCCTGTTACAGCAAAGTAGTCATGCTCTTTAGCAAGCTCATTAACATCCAATATGACTTGTTGGTTGTTACCATCACTGGATTTGCTTCGCACATAAATTGGATACTCATCATCACCTCGCGTCTGCGATGAGTAATAATAGTCTCCCTTTTTGGTAGCCACAGAGTTATCGTCTTTCTCTATACGACTTTTAAGCTCATTAAAAAGTGTATCTTGCAGCGCTTTTGTATGCGCCATCGTGCGATCTACGTAAGTATTTTCAGCAGTGAGGTGGGCAATTACCGCCTCATTTTTACGCGCATCATCACGCATCCAGTAATAGTTATCGACACGCGTATCACCATGAATACTCATTTCATGGCGAATTTTTTTTGCAATAGGTGCCGCTATAACTGCATTTTCTGTAATACGTGATTGCTCAATATTATGTGCGGTATCAGGGACTTTATTACACGCCGTTAAAACGGCAAATGAGAGTGCTGCAAAGCAGAGAGAGTAACCAACGTTCATGAGATTCCTGTTGTATTTTTTATTATTCATCCTCCAATATAAGTAAAAACAGAGCAAGATATAAGCATGCTTTGTGAAGCAATGTAAAAAGGGAGCCGAAGCTCCCTTTATTAATTACAAATCAAGTCATTACTTTTGCTTGCGACGGCGCATAAATGCAAACGGTGCAGCTAGTAAAGTTAACCATGCTAATGAACCTGAATCATCTTTATCATCATCGTCATTACTACGAATGTCATTCACTTCAACTTCAACGTTTACTGCGTCTGACATATTGCCGGCAGAATCAACAGCAATTACAGAGAATGTAAATTCACTTTGGAATTCATAATCAAGCTCGCTCGCAACACTAATAACACCATTAGTATTAACAGTAACTAAGTTGCTACCCGATACGATAAATTCAACAACTGGCGTTTCATCTGAATCAGGATCAGAGAACTCTAACGTGCCAATCACAGTACCTAAAGCAACATTCTCATCAACAGAGAAGCGTTGTCCTGAAGCTATAACAGGCTTAGATTCTGCTGGGTCTTCTGTAACTTCAATAGTAACTAGAACAGCCTCAGACATATTTTCAGCACTGTCTATCGCAGTAACCATTAATTCGATAACTGGTGTTGTATCAAAATCAATTTCACCTACAACAGTCAGGCTGCCCATTTCATCAATAGCAATACCATCATGACCTTCTACTGAGTAAGAAACAATTGGCGTAGTTTCAGCGTCTGGATCAGATGCCAAAACAGTACCAATCACTGTTCCTGACACTGCATTTTCTTGAACAGTAAACATTTGACCCGCTTCCACAACTGGCATCATTTCAGCGGCTTCATCTGCTAAGTTATTAACCATTACTGTAACCATAGCCGGTTCAGAAATATTGCCAGCAGAGTCAGTTACCACAACTTCTATCTCTATAGACACAAGTCCTGCGTCGAAATCAAGCATTGCTTCATCCATTACAACAACATCACCTTCAGAAGTTACTGAAACAGCTGTTGAATTGGAACTGAGTACAATAAACTCAGAGATAGGGTTTGCAAGATCTGCACTGTATGTTGCTTCAAGTGTGCCAATAACAGTACCTGTCGATGTATTTTCATCAACGCTAAACATTGCATCAGAAAGAACTGGGGCTGAATTTGCGTCATCACGAGGTGTTGCTACAAATGCTTTAGAACCTGAATCAGACAGGATCATGAAGTCTGCACCTGCGTTTAATAGCGTTGCTGATGCACCAGGCTCAACTGAGCTTACTGCTTCACCAGCTTCATTCACAAGTACAGCATATACATCATTAGAAGCATCAGTAAACGTATATGTTCCCATTGCAACATCGCCTGCACCTGTAGCGATTGGTGTCCATGTTTCTTCCTCTGTACGGAAGCGAACATTTGCTGAGACTTTACCAATATCTTCAGCAGTTAAACCAAAATCACCCAAGCAGCTTTGCATTGTTAAGTGATTATTACCAATGATTTGATAGATATTATTCAGCGCGCCAGAGCTGCTTCCATAACCATGTGTAAAGGTAATTGCAGTACCAGGCTCAACATCATAGAACCACTCAAGTTTACCATTTTGAACTGTTACATCGTATGTACCATCTTGGTCTATATCGAAGTCAGCCATAAAGCCACCCACATAAGAGTGAGTGATACCTTCATTCATCACTACCGTAGTTAAAGTAACAAAACCGCTTGCACAGACTTCTGTTGGCACAGCAAACGTCTCAATTGACGCGCCCACTAAATCAAAGCGTTGGTCTTCATCTATTTCATCAGTCATTACTGTTGGTGCAAATACTGGTTCAAGTGCCACTGCACCAGTATTAGTTAACGTATGAGCAAGGCCATCTTCTGTCATCACAGGAGTAAAGCTCATTGCAGCGTTTGCTTTTGGCAATACGTGATACACAAGGTGGAATGCTCTTTCACTACCATCAGAGAAGACTAACGCACCATCAAGCTCTAAGTTTGTTAAATCAGCAGTGACTGCTTGCGAGCCAATGTTATCATCCGTCAGTGTCCATTCTGGTAATGTAGTAGGGTCAATCGTTGCTGTCACATCAAATGATAGCGTTTGACCTGCAGGAACAGTGATTGTCTCTGGGTAATCTAATGAGAATGAACCACGGTCAATATCGTTTTGATAACGCTGTTCTAAAGAAAGCGAATACACTTTGACTTCATTCGAGAAGTTCTTAACTTGTACCGTTTTTGTTAATTTAACTGTTTCTGATGCATTCACTAAACCAAACGAAAGAGCCGCTTGTTTGGTATCTGCTGCCCAAGCAGCAACAGGTAAGTTTGCAGCTTTATTAACATCAACTAAACCCGCACCGATGTAACTAATTGGCGCAAGTTCAGCATCTGGGTTAAGTGCTAATGGCTCCATTGTTACGTTTAAGTTAGCGGTATTCATTAACGTTGCTTTAATTTCAAGTGCATTGCGCTCTGGTAATGCTTCTTTCAGTAAACTCACTGCACCAGCCGTGATAGGACCAGAGAACGAAGTACCTGTAGCGCCTGTTAAACCATCACCAAGACCTGGGTGAGCCGTCATAATGTTCACGCCCGGCGCGGTAATTTCTGGTTTTAATAAACCGCCCATTGATGGACCACGTGATGTAAAGTCTGCAATTGCACCAGACAATACTAAACGCTCAACAGTTAAGTTAAATGTTCCACCCGCTTTAAGCGCAGCACCTGCTGTAAATGTTACACCTACAGAAGGAATTGTGACTGCTGCATCGGCACCGCCCATAGGTGCTGGCGTGCCATCATCTGTATTATTTGCAATGACAACGAACTCTGCACCTTTTGCTTGAGCTGCTAATACTTTAACTGTGAATGCACACGCACCACGGTCAATAATCACACCTTTGCCAGTAAAATCAACGTCATCAGCAAATGCTTCACACGCTGTTTGATTTGCTTCTGGGTAAACTAATTCAATGTTGTCATTTGTGTAACTAAATGCAGTTTGTGGACCGAAGCTAGCTGGTTGAACAATAGTTTCTTCATCGTTAACTGTACCGCTAGCAACTGACTGCTCTTCTGTAGGGTGAGTCATTGCTCCAACAGACAACGCATTCTCTGTTGTACTCGGACCACCAACAATAAATGGGTATGCACCATCATTACCCGCTGAAATAACCACGTTAGTGCCTAGCTTTACAGCCTCATTAATGAAAAGTCCAACCGCGTCGTTAGCAATGTCACCATAGTCACCACCTAAAGACATATTAATGACATCTACACGATCAGAAATATCACCATCACCATCAGGGTCCATCGCATTCTCTAACGCAAGTAATTGCGCCAACCCTGGACAGTTAGCAGCACACACTGAATAAACAAATAAATCAACATTTGGTGCAATGCCATTCACAGAGTGAGATACGTGCGTACCATGGTTTGTCGTTACATCTATTGGATCCGCATCATTATTAATGTAATCGAAACCACCAAGCACTTTTCCTTGCGGCCAATCAACAGTTGTAGGGTCTGCAATGGCTGCTTCATAGGCAGCTTCAGTGCCTTCACCACCAAATGCAGTGTGCGTATAATCAATACCTGTATCTAGTACAGCAACACGTACACCTTGACCCGTCGCTAAGCCATTCGCTACAAGTGGAGTCGCTTCAATATAGTCAGCACTATCAGCTACATGTAATTTGTAATCATAGACGGGATAAATACCTTCAACTTGCGAGTTTGAAAGTAATTTTGCGATATCTTGTTTGTTACCATTCAGTACAACCGAGCTTACAAGTGTTGATGTCTTAGCTACAACTTGAACGGGTAAGTCCATACTCTGAATAGCTTGCTCTACACTGGCTTGTGCTAATTTGGCTTGTGCTTGAACTGAGGCAACATCTGCCCCTAAACTTTTTGCATTAATAGTTGCTGGCACATTTAATTTAACTAACCAACTAGTCACTTCACTGCGAGTATTTTGTTCTTTTTTACTTACCGCACTCGGTTTAATTAATTCTTTACCTGCTAGATTATATTTTGAAAAATCATTCGCTTGCGCGCTGGCACATAGTGCACTAGTCACAGCTAAAGCAACGGCTGTTCTTTTTATTAGATTATTAGACATGGGTTCCCCTGGGATATGTTATGTTATCGTCTAAATAGTGATTGAAACTACGTTTCAGTACCAATATAAAACGTAAACACAAACCAGAACAACATCTCGATTACATTATGGTTACATTACAACCTACAAAAGGTGCCAATGTTAATCTACCCCATTGTTTTAATTGAGCTTTGACATCATAAATTTGATGTAAACGTTTGTAAACGAAAGTAGTATTTTTAGAGTAGAGTAAGGCACAATGAACTCAGAAGTCATTAACATACTAACGATGGCAAAGGTTATACAAACCGCTGTCGCTCCAGTCTTTTTAATCACCGGTATTGCGGCAACCTTAGGTGTTTTATCAAATCGTTTAGCGCGTATTACAGACCGCGCTAGGCAGTTAGAGCGAAAGCTAAAAGTCAGTACCGACGAAGAGTTCAATAAGTCACTGACCACAGAATTAAGAGCCCTGCTAAAACGTTCTCGCTGTATTCATATTGCATTTAGTGCAAGTGTATTAAGTGCTTTGCTCGTGTGCGCCGTGGTTATGTGTTTATTTTTATCACACATTCACTCTATCAACTTAAGTGTGACCATTGCCAGTTGCTTTGTGGCTGCGATGGCACTGCTCATTTGTGGCTTTTTATCGTTACTTGGCGAAGTTTTCTTAGCAACACGTAGCATGCGACGCGGGATGATCTTCGCTGACATTGATATTAATGATTAAATTAAACTTAAGTTAAGATTAACCGCATTACACTTGAATAAAACACCTAGCTAAGATACAACTCAAACAGTTTATCTTTATGACATCTAAAGGGGCAAAAGGAATGAAATTAAAACACTTAGTATTAGGTACCATGTTATCGACACTGGCACTAGGCGCAACAGCAAGCACCGTATTCGAAGAACCTAGCGACGCGATTGAATACCGCCAAGCTGCGTTTTCTATGATCCGTGTACAAATTGGTGATATGGGCGACATGTTAAAAGGAAAAGTCCCTTTTGATGCTGAGCGCTTCCAAATGCGAGCAAATAATGCTGCCGCTTTATCAAAAATGCCATGGGAAGCATTTGTTGCAGGTTCAGACAAAGGCGAAACATCAGCGCTTCCCGCGGTGTGGAGCGATAACGACACTTTTATGAAAAAAGCAGTCGCTTTCCAGCAATATGCGGATGAACTTGCGGTTGCAGCAAAAAGTGGTGATCAGAAAGTAATTGGTAAAGCATTCGGTGCGTGGGCTAAAGGATGTAAAGACTGTCATAAGTCATTTAAAGACTAGTCAACGACATTAAAAAAGGCGCTGTCTGCGCCTTTTTTAACACTTAACTCACTCAACTCACTTAATTAAACAAATAACTTAATGGCTCAGCACCCCATGTGGTAAAAAGTACCACTAAACACAGCGCAAAAATAACGAATGCAAGCAAGGGTGATTTTGTCACAGGCTCAGTCACAGAAACTTGCTCACTACTGCCCGTCAGCATTGGTTTAACGAGGTTCTTGCCTTTAATGCGATATATCACAATCGCAATTACATGCAGCACAATAGCATACAGCAAAATATCAAAGTTCAGGTGATGTAACCAACCTGCAAACTCAACCGTGTCCGTAGATACATATTTAACAAGCGGTCCATCGGTAAGTATGTCATCGCTGGTCATCAATCCTGAGCCTAGTTGCGCCAAAATTAATATAAAAAACGCAATGACCATATAGCTGCCGGCAGCCCCGTGACCAGCTTTATGCTCATTATTTTTAAATGACTTAATTGCCGCAATCGGTGAATGTATCAATGAGGACAGCTTGGCCGTTTTACTGCCAATAACCCCCCATATAAGACGCGTGATTATGAGCGCTAGCGTGAAATACCCGGTTGCAAAATGTAGCTCCAGCATGCCTTCTTCAGCACTAAAATAAAGCGTTGCAATTGCAACAACTAATAACCAATGAAAGCTTCTTATAAAGCCATCCCATACTTTCACTTTAGACATGATAACGCTCCCTATGAAATATACTCAAAGCACTTAAAAAGACCAGAACCGGTAAGGCATTGGGGTATACATTATTGCAAACTTCGGTTATTTTGACACGCCTCTATTACAGGTGTTTTGATCTGAGCCATAACAACAAGTAAGAGCGATAAAATGCAAAAACCTATTCTCAAAGCGTTATTAAAAGGCTTTTTCGACATGCTCCCGCTATGTTTAGCCGTCATCCCATGGGGCATTCTGTGTGGCTCTTTAGCAATCCAAAATGGTTTTAGTGCGTTTGAAACACAAGCAATGTCACTACTCGTATTTGCCGGTTCTGCGCAGTTAGTCGCGATTGAATTAATGGCTGGCAATACACCCTTACTCACTATTTTATTTACCACGCTTATTATAAGTTCAAGACACTTTTTGTATGGCCTAGCCATCCGCCATAAAGTCATTGATCAACCATTTGGTTGGCGTTTACCTGTCAGCTTTGTTTTAACCGATGAGTTATTTGCTTTTTCGCATCACCCTAAAGCCTACCAAACAAAGCTGCGCCTTATTTATGCTTTAAGTGCTGGCTTTAGTTTTTATATCGCATGGAACATATGGACATTGCTTGGTATTGTTGCTGGCAGCTTATTGCCCGATTTAACAAACCTAGGCCTTGATTTTGCTATTGCCGCCACTTTTATTGCATTAGTGGTGCCAGGGGTGAAAAACCTCGCAACACTTGCCACCGTCGTCACCGCAGGAGTCGTTGCAACCCTCCTTAAAAGCCACGGTTTTCAGTTATGGTTAGTAACAGCAGCATTGATTGCTATGTCGGTTGGTTACGCAATTAGCCGCTGGCAAGCAAAAGAGGAGCATAGTGCATGATGACCACGATTGTATTAATGGCGTGTATTACTTTTTTTACGCGTTACTTGTTTCTACACCGCGCTTTGCCTTTTAAGGTAGGCCCTAAAATGCAGCAGTTTTTGAGTTTTAGTGCTCCTGCCGTGCTCACTGCTATTTGGGTGCCCATTGTATTTATTAATGATGAAGGGATTAATTTAGATTGGCAAAATCCCTACCTAAGTGCTGCGGTACTTGCCGTTATTGTGGCTTACAAAACACACAACATTTACTACACAACACTGGCAGGGATGGGATTATTTATAATCTTGAGCTAACGCAACTTATACGCTGGCGAGCAAAATAGCGCGGCTTTTCTCAAGTGTCACTTGCTCACGCTCACCCAGAGCAGTCATGCCATGGCGCTCTAACTGCGCAACAAGCTTATCTGCCACACTGTCGTCTAAGTTATAATCGCTCAAACGTGTTGGCATTTTAACACTGTGGAAGAAAGCTTCCGTTGCAGCTATCGCGTGTTCAATTGCCGCCTCTTCATTGGTAATATCCAGTCCCAGCACACGTTCTGCATATTGTAGTAACTTACCGCGCTTAGTGTCTTTTTGCTCAGCCATCATGCGTGGTAATACAATCGCTAGGGTTTGCGCATGATCAAGGCCGTACACTGCTGTCATTTCATGCCCTATCATATGTGTTGCCCAATCTTGAGGTACGCCCGCACCAATCAACCCATTTAATGCCATTGTTGCTGACCACATAATATTAGCGCGCACCTGATAATTTTCTGGCTCTGAGAATGCTTTAGGCCCTTCTTCAATGAGGGTCATTAAAATTCCTTCGGCAAAGCGGTCTTGCAACTTTGCACCTACATCATACGTAAGGTATTGCTCCATAGTATGTACAAATGCGTCAACAATCCCGTTAGTCACTTGGCGCTCTGGTAATGAAAACGTTACTGCGGGGTCAAGTACCGCAAAACGAGGGCGCACATACTCACTGGCAAATGGAAGTTTATCGTGAGTTTCAAGGTTTGAGACAACACTAAAGGTATTCGACTCAGACCCCGTTGCAGGCAAGGTCAGTACCACACCGAGTGCAACCGCCGATTTTACTTCTGCGCCGTTTGCTAAAATATCCCAAGGCTCACCCGTGAATTCAGCCGCAGCGGCAATAAACTTACTGCCATCAACCACAGAACCCCCACCTACAGCCAGAATGAAATCAATCTGCTTTTCTTTAACAAGCTCTACGGCTTTCATACAGGTTTGGTAACTTGGGTTTGGCTCAATACCTGCAAACTCAAACCACGTATGCTCACTTAATGCTGCTTTAACCTGATCATAAACGCCATTTTTCTTAATGCTGCCACCACCATAAGTGACGAGTACTTTGGCATTTTTAGGGATTTCTGACTGAATCTCTTTAATCTGTTGCTCACCAAAATGAATCTTGGTTGGGTTTTCAAAACTAAAATTTAACATGTGGCTTCCTCATCGTTGATGTGAGTTTTTATCAGTGAATAAACCATTTTAGTTATTTTTATATAGGGATAAAGCGGTAAAATAGATAATCACTTTTGCAGTAATGCAATAATAATTAACGTAAACTCACACTAGCTAGAAATCTTAGGATATGAATATGTGGCAAGGTTTAGACGAATTTTTATATGTTGTTGAGCAAGGGAGCTTTACCCATGCAGCCAAGGCGATGGAGGTCTCTACTTCACATATTAGTAGGCAAATTCAACAACTTGAAAACCGCTTAGGGTCAGTCCTTTTTCAGCGTACCACGCGAAAAATAAGCCTGACAGAGGCCGGAAAAGAATATGCGATCAAACTTAAAGCAATCCGGCAAGAGCTTATCGATGCGAATAACCAGTTACAGGGTGAGCAACGCCAACCTAAAGGGCTTATTCGTATTACAGGTGCCGGTGAATTTGTTGCCAATCAAGTTGCACCGAAAGTTGCCGAATTTGTCAAACGCTACCCAGAGGTCGAAGTCGAAATCGACTTCAATAGCCGTAATGTCAATTTAGTTGAAGAGGGCTTTGACTTAGCCGTTCGTTTTGGCCGCATGGAAGACTCCAATCTTATCGCCAGACCTCTTTGCAAGCGAATAATGACGCTTGTCGCAAGCCCTGAATACCTAGCCAACCATCCACGCTTAACGCACCCTTATGAGTTGACTGAACACAATTGCCTAATCGCGATGAGAAAACGTTGGCGTTTTAACATTGATGAACACATCAAAGAAGTCCGTATAAATGGCAATTGGCGCAGCAATCACCCTCAAGCCATTTTAAGTGCAGCTATTGCTGGCATCGGAATCGCACATTTGGCACACGACATTGTTGAGCCCTATATTGCAAAAGGGCAACTTGTAACAGTGCTGGATGACTTTCAAGTCAGCGACAACGCCTCTTGGTTGGTGTATCCGCGCAAAGATCTCTTGCCTTACCGCGTACGTTTACTAATTGAGCACCTTACCAATGAATTCGCTGAATAAAATTCACACTTTCAGAAATAAGGCAAGCGGGTTAGAATCAATCAAATAATAATAAAAAGTCACTATTATGAACGAATTTTATCAACTCTCAGCAACCAACTTACAAGGCCAAACGGTTCACTTTTCTGATTTCGAAAATAAAGTCGTTTTAGTCGTCAATACAGCGAGCAAGTGTGGTTTTACACCACAATACGAAGGCCTGCAAAAATTGCACGAAAAATACCATGATCAAGGCCTCATTATTATCGGCTTTCCGTGTAATCAGTTTGGTAAACAAGAGCCCGGTGACGCAAAAGAAATTAAGGAAGGCTGCCTCATCAACTATGGCGTGAGTTTCTTAATGATGAGTAAGGTGGATGTCAATGGTGAACATGCTCACCCTGTCTTTAGGCACCTAAAATCAGAACTACCGGGCTTTATCACCCGTAAAATAAAGTGGAACTTTACAAAGTTTCTGATTGGTAGGGATGGTAAAGCAATTAAACGATTCTCGCCCCTCACTAAACCAGAACACATCGAGTCTGCAATTATTACGGCACTGAGCAAATAAACCTCGAATCAAAAAGCAATAAAGAGGCAATAGCCTCTTTATCTAAATTTATGCTTAGTCGTTCATGTACTCATCAAAGTCGTCTTCGCCTAAGTTTCTGCGCAAGCGTTTTTGCTCAAGATAGTCTTCCAACTTCTTCTTAACGCGTTGCTTTTTCTTGTCGTGTTGATTACGCCCGACCATTTCGTACTCGTCTTCAACAAAATCGTCATCTAGCGCATCATAACTAAATGTCTTACCCACAACCCACTCCATAAAGTGTTTGAGACCAATTCAGGAGATTAAAATTTGCTCTGTGAATTGGCAAAGATTAAAAAGCTCAGTGGTTATTTAGTATGTAAAAAACCACCAAAATAAAGCCACACCGCCATGCTAAAGTGGCGATATGTCAATATTGTGAATAAATAGCGCTAAATTTGATTTCTGAAAAGTGAGAGTTTTTTATCGTTTCGATAAAACACATTTATCCACGTATGTTTTTTAGTTAATTTGACTAAAAAATGGTTAAAAAACCAAACAGATTTCATTTTAAAAAACCACAAAAACAACATAACTCAATGAAAATAAACACAATAAAAACCTTGGCATTAAGTTTGATTATTTATTTTCGTCATTTCAAACAGGAAAGAAAAAAATGAAAAAGTTATTGTTAGTAAGTTCTTTATTTATCGCAACCAGCGCTATGGCTCATAACGATAATGATACGCATATTTCATTCAGTGGTGAGCAATGTGATGTTGAGTTCAAGAACGATGTTCGCATCACGCCAAACGAATTAGAAGTGTTCACTGCTGATAACCGCACAATGAAAATCATTGATCAAAATAACTTATACATTGATGGCGAAAACATCTCGCTGAATGCATCTCAACAACAAGCTATTGCAAATTACTCAGATAGCTTACGTAGCCAACTACCCGAAGTGGCAAACATTGCTCTAGAGGGTGTGAAAATTGCCGGTGTTGCAATTGAAGAAGTGGCAAACGCATTCAACATTAGTGGCTTTGATGACATCTCGGAATTAATGGATGAGATTAGTGTAGAAGTGCAAAATACCTTTTACCAACAAGGTGCATTCACCATGGGTCAGCAAAGTTTTGAAAAGTTTGGTCAAAATTTTGATGAACAATTCGACCAACAAATTGAGTCTGCAGTTGAATCGGCAATGATGCAATCAATGGGCAGTATTTTAGTTGCGCTAGGCTCTGAGCTTCTTGGCTCGGGTGGTGACATGGACACGTTTGAACAGCGCATGGAAAACATGGGTGAACAAATCGAAGCGCGTGTAGAAACACAAGCAGCGCAACTTGAAAAACGTGCCGACGCATTGTGTGGCAGCTTTGCCGATATTGCTCACAAAGAGCAACAGCTCGTTGCTTTAGTGCCACAACTCAAAGAATACCAACTGTTCACGTTCAAACAGAACACCCTGTAATGCATTAACATCCCTGAACCAATCTACTTGGTCTTATGGCGCAGAGCTTGCTCTGCGCTTTTTTTATTTTTTTGCAAGTACGGTTAGTTGTGACAACGTTTTGACTGCGTCTTCCAAACGCTCTGACCAAGGCAAACCATAGCTTAATCGAAAACAGCTGCGGTATTTTTTCCCCGCCGAAAAAATAAGCCCAGGAGTAATACTAATCCCCGCATCTAATGCTAAATGGAATAGTTTAACGGCATCATATTGACTCCCTAAGTCCACCCAAATAACACACCCTCCCTGCGGGTTACTAATACGTGCACAACTTGGCATATATTGCTGCAGGCACCAAATCATTCGCTCTTTGTTGGCACTTAGTCGCTGGCGTAATAAACGAATATTTCTGTCGTATTCACCACTGGCAATAAATTCATACAAGGTCCATTGATTGATCAATGGCGCTGAGCAGCTCAAGGCTCGTTTAAAACGTCTGGCTTGTTCAGCAAACTGGCCCGCAATAATCCAACCAATCCGATAACTCGGTGCAGCCGTTTTTGAAAATGAGGCGCAGGTGATCACCAATCCTTTTTTAGAGTAAGCCTGCGCTGGTGTAGCACGTTTTGCGGTGTAATGTAGGTCACCGTATACATCATCCTCTATCAGCACAACATCACGAGCCTCGAGTAAAGCGACCAGCTGTTCACGCTTACTATCAGGCATAAAACTCCCCACGGGGTTATTCAATGAGGTAGAGAACACGCATGCTCTTATATCATGCTCATCTAGCGCCTGCTGTAAGTCATCTAACCAAATGCCTTCATCTGGGCATAGTGGGATTTCCAGCGCTTTCAATCCTAAACTTTCAATTAACTCAATGATGCCAAAGTAACAAGGTGATTCAATCGCAATCACATCACCAGGTTTTGCCACGCATTTTAGTGCAATGGCAAGCGCTTCTTGTGCCCCATTGGTGATCACCAATTCATCGCTCGCCACACCAATTCCGAAATCTAAATAACGATGAATCAATTGCTTTTTTAACGGAGCAAAGCCATCCATCGGCCCATAATTAATTACCGTAGCTCCGGCCAATGTCATCACTCGGCGCATCGTTCGTGCTAATGCTTTATCGGTGGGTGCCGCAGCAATTGGATTAGCAATACCAAACGGGACAACATTGGCTTTGTGAATTGCGCTATAAACTTGCTCTATCAGCGCTTGCTTGTTGACAGTCATTGGCTCGCGGCTTAATTTCACGCGCTTGGGTCTTGATTGATTTAACTGCGATGATTTTAAAAAGTATCCCGACTTCTCTCTCGCTTCAATCAACCCTTGCCCCTCAAGAAGCTGATAGGCCTGCTTAACGGTAGGAATACTGACATTAAGCTTTTCAGCCATTTTTCGCAATGAAGGGAGTTTTTCACCGGGTAATAACGATCCCTGTGACGATAAATCTCTTACTAACTGAGTCACTTGCTGATACAAGAACTCACTGTTACTGCGACTGATCACTTGTGACATAGCTCACCAAACTGTATAGGTTGCATTTGTAGTTTTCTGTATATGTTAAGTATACAGAATCAACTTAAAATAAACACACTTACCCTATTTAGGCAATAAAGATGAAAAGCGCCGCTCTTTACCTTGCAACTGTATTGATCTGGGGATCAACGTGGCTGGCTATTGAGTTTCAACTAGGTGATGTCGCCGTTGAAATTTCTTTGTTCTATCGTTTTGCGATTGCCGCCATTTTAATGTGGGCATTTGTGTTATTTAAAAACCTGCCGATGCGTTATTCATGGCGTGATCATGGTTTTTTTACCCTACTGGCATTATTTAACTTTGGTTTGAACTACCTAACACTGTATTGGGCACAAAATTACCTTAGTTCTGCCATGGCCTCCATTGCATTCTCAATGCTATTAGTGATGAATATTATTAATACCCGACTGTTTTTTTCGAAACCAATCGCCAAGCGAATTTACGTTGGCGCATTGTTAGGCGTTTTGGGTATCGCCAGCTTGTTTTGGCCACAAATTCAGCAGTTCGACTTGAGTAATGGTACGTTGGTCGGGTTACTACTTGCGCTGTCAGGGACCTTTGTGGCTTCATTAGGTAATATGATCAGCGTCCGCAATTCTCAGCGTGATATTGGCGTTATGCAGGGGAATGCATGGGGCATGCTTTACAGTGCTATTGGCTTAGCCGTGTATGTATTAATAAGCGACGTGCAACTGACATTCACTGCACCTGCAAGTTACTGGGTATCGCTACTTTACTTAGCCATATTTGGCACTGTCATCGCATTTGCTTGTTATTTTGCGCTATTGAAAAATATTGGTCCCGAGCGCGCCAGTTACGTCATTGTATTATTTCCTCTGGTTGCAGTCGTACTGAGTACATTGTTTGAAGGGTTTGAGTGGCAAACCAACACATTTATAGGGTTTAGTTTAGTGCTATTTGGCAATGCCATTGTATTAACGCCCACACAACGAATTAAAGCGTTTTTTGCTACAAGAAATAGTCTGCAAAATCGCTCTGTCCCCAGTTAGAAGTGATTATGTCACCTCTAACACCAAGCGCCTGCTAAAAATAGCAGGCGCTTTTTTATGGTAAATGAAAACGTAATGCTTGGTGATACATGACAACTTTTGCAGGTGTCACACCGACCAACTCGCCATCAGCCTCTATTAGCAAACCGGCAGTGTGTATTTCGGCACGAGACAAACGGCAGTATTGAAGCTCCTTTAAATTATGATGTTTTACAAAAATGAGATGTAAAAAACTGCGTAAATTCTTCACTAAGTTACCTGCTGGCATGCGATAACACTCAAGCTCTCCATCATTCAATATGGCATGAGGCGCAATTTTTAAGCCTCCACCAAAATAATGATGGTTAGCAAATAAAGTCACTAAATTAGTGAACTCTTCATGCTTGTCGGCAAATACCCCAGATAAAGACTTTGCTTGAAAAGAAAATAACTGTTTAATGCCCTGCCATAGATAACCAAACGCAGTAAACCGCCCCACTTGATTTAATTGACTAACAACATCCGCATCAAAACCGACCCCAGCCACATTAATAAAATACCGCTGATTAATTTTCCCAACATCAATTAACTGAGTATGGCCTGAAAAGACAGCGTCTCGCCATTGTTGCGGCTTAAAAGCAAAGCCTCGCGCAAAGTCATTACCGGTCCCTGCTGGCAATAAGGCAATTGAACAATCACAACCAAACAGTGCATTAATGGCTAAATGCAGTGAACCATCGCCACCAATAACAACAGCCTGATTAACGTGCTTTGCAAGATTCGCAATTGCTTTATGGTCACTTTCAAAGTGTCCCGTGGTAAAGAAAAGTTGCGGCTCAATGTGCCGTAATGTGCATTCGTTTAATAACCATTCGACACTTTGCTTAGTATTTTTTTTGTCACTTGGCTTTATTATTATTAACATCAACTATCACTTCATCTTCTTAGCAAGAAACCTCTTTTTATTCAAATTAAATTAATCTGAATAAATACTCAATTTGAAACTTTAAAAACGCATAAAACAAAGTTTCAAAATCTAAAAACTCTTATAAACAAGGGTTTTAGAGCGAACTCCCTTAGCATAATTATTCAAAAAACAATGAGGCACGTAACTTAACCCACCGTTAACAAGGCACATTCAGATGAGAAAAAGTTATCCGGTAGACTCAAATTTTATCGTTTTATTTTTGTTCACTTTGCCTGCAAAATACCCATGTTTTCAACCAAACAAAATCTGGAGCAAAGTAATGAACCCAATTAACACTTTAAATCAAAATGCTGCAACTCATGTTGCCGTAAAACCAACTAACCGCAAAGCAAAAATGTTGGCAAAACTTAATCGCTACGGCAAAAAGCTAGCGCTTGGCGGTGCAGTACAATATAAGTAATCCCCAACCATGGTTACTTTTTAGGTGCAGCAAACACCCAACCACTAACGAAGCATCTTCTTTAGCTCCTCGTTTGCTGCTCCCCTCTTTTTAAAAGCACTAAAACAGCAAAAATTTAAAGCTTTTTACAAAAAACACCGTCTTTACGCTCAAAAAACAAGCAAACGAACTTTTTCCTATTTACACAACCGATTCAGCTAAGTATTATTCTCTCAACACTTTGTGGAGAGATGGCAGAGTGGTCGAATGCACCGGTCTTGAAAACCGGCAGGGGTTTGTAGCCCCTCTAGGGTTCAAATCCCTATCTCTCCACCACTTATTTTTATTTGTTGATAATTATCAGCAAGTTACAATCTGAATTATGCGTTGGAGAGGTGGCCGAGTGGCCGAAGGCGCTCCCCTGCTAAGGGAGTATAGGGTTTGTAGCTCTATCGAGGGTTCGAATCCCTCCTTCTCCACCATTTTATTATTAAAAACCGCTTTTTAGCGGTTTTTTTATGCCCAAAAACTTGCACCTTTTATTGTTAATCATGCATGCTAAGTCTCAGTTAAATTATCGGTGAGACGCCATGATCAGTTCAGCTTTGTTAACTTTAACATTACTGTTAGGCGCGAATAGCAGCCAAGCAACTGTCTATAAATGCATGATAAAGGGTGTTGCCACTTTCTCAGAGCAACCCTGTGGAAAAGACGCCACTATCATAAAAATCAACCTTCCCCCTAAACAACTCACCGATAATACAAAAAAACAGCCTGAGCTAAGCGTTGATGACTACCTACAAGTCCAAGAAATCGATCGCAAAATTCAACAACTAGAATTAGAACGTAAAAACCTAAAGCAACAACAGCGCGAACGAATAGAAAAACTTAAGTTAATGACTCAAGATGCGGCGAACAGATTAGGTGCAGATTCGATTGACGATGCAATAAGTAAACAAAGTAAGCGCATAAATTCATACTATGAAAACCAACTTACGCAATTTGCACAACAGATAAAACAATTAGAAGAGCGTAAAAAGCAACTGAAAGGCACACAAACCCCCTAATTTTCCTAAACTGGTCAGGCATGATATAACAATTGAGACGGGTTAATTAAGGGAGCGAGGGTAATGCACATACACACAATCGAAGGCTATATTCAAAATATTTACTTAGTTGAATATCCCGACAAACTAATGCTACTCGATGGGTGTTGCCGCGCTGATGTCGACACCGTATTTAACTATATTACCGAACAACTCAACCGCCCTCTGACTGATTTAAAACTGATTGTTGTGACTCATATGCACCCCGATCATGCCGGTGGCGCCCATGCCCTAAGAAAACTAAGCGGTGCAAAAATTGCGACATCTAATGCACCGGGGCAATGGTATAAGGGCCTTGATGGTATTTTAATGCACTTGACCGATATCGCTCTTGCATGGTGGGTTGCAGGTCGGCTAAACAAAGAAAGACGCAATCTTTGGTATAGCCGATATCTAGATGCCGACTATTACTTAGCAACCGACTCTACCCTGCCGAATTTTGATGACTGGCAAGCACTGCATACGCCAGGTCATACCGACCGCGATATTAGCCTGTACCATATTCCCACAGAGCGAATTTACATTGCCGACTTACTCGTAAAAGTGAAAGGGCAGCTTATGCCACCCTTTCCTGTGTTTTATCCTAAACTGTATTTAAACTCTTTATTAATGCTAAAAGCCCTTAAACCTCAACGCATTATGTTTGCGCACAGTAATGAAATGCATATTGATGACATCGATTTCGAACACATTTTAGCGCTGGTACCTAAAAAGCCGATGACACACTGGCGTTCTGTAAAGGCAAAAGCGCGACAAGCACTTAATCTAAAACGCTTTTCACAGTCTTAATAAAGTCATTTATATCATTGCCGTCATTATAAACATGGGCTGAGACCCTTAGCCCTAAATGACGTTCATCAACAGCGATATTAGCCTCATGCAACGCCGCTTTAACCGTCTGTTGTTTACGACCAAAATGCATGATTGCCGTGCCGGAGCATTTATCTGCTGCACTTGGCGAACGCATATATTCACTCAGCTCAGCATGCAACGTAGCAAGCATTGCTAAGTTATGGGCGCGTACTTTATCAATGCCTAAATCGGCAAAGTAGCGAATACTATGCGCAGCTAAAATACACGGTGCGACTGATGGCGTTCCTCCCCAAAAACGCAGTGCCGTATGATGATAAGTAAAATGCTTGATATCAAACTCAAATGGATTTTGATGAGAGAACCAACCAACATCTTTTGGCTGACACAATGCAAGTTGATGACGATTGACCCACAAATAAGCAGCACCTGGGCCACCGCACAACCACTTAACACTCGAGCCAAGCATAAAATCGGGGTCAAGTGCTGTTAAATCCACCTCTAAAATACCTGCCGACTGAGCGATATCTATCAGGCTTAGCGTATTGGATTGCTTTGCAATTTGAATGATTTCAGCAATCGGAGCTTGCTGGCCAGTATTTGAATACACATGACTCACAAACACTAAATCGAACGCTTGCTTAGCCAAATATGATTGCCAAACCTGAGCATCGGTTAAATCCTCATCAGCGCCAATAAACACAATTTCAGCGCATTCAGGGAGCGCTTTTTGCATCGCAAATCCCATGCTAGGAAAATCACTTTCTGCCATTAATACTGTGCAGTTTGTCTGTTGCAAACGCGGATGCGACATCACTAACTTTGTTAAGCCACTCGATAAATTCACTTGTGGGCAAAATAGCTCTGCATCCGAATTAAACAGCCGCGCTAAGCTTGATGTAAATGCCTCAACGCCATGTAACCATTGCTGCCAAGGCTCTTTATTTTCATTTTGCCAAGCGGCAAAAAAATGCTCATGAAAATACGGCTCTGCCGATTTTAAAGCGCGGCCCACAGAATGATTTAATAAATAGCTTCCTGGGGCGAGTATAAAGTCATGTTTACGCATTACTTAATCCACTGTTTTAGCTTAGTTAAATCATCGTAGCGAGTGCGGATATCGTCGCGCTTTGCTGCGGCTCGGCGATCACGTAATTGCTCAAGAGAGTTAAGCAACACATGTAACGGTGGCCCACTCGCCGTGACTTTATCCATATGTTGTTGCTGCATTTTTTGTGATGGCTGTGCAATGTACTTACTCACGAGTTGATTATGATGACCGATTGCTGTGTCACCATGCAATTTACAAACTTGAATAAATAACTTTAAGTTTGTTTGCAGCCATTCACTATCTCGTTCAGTTTCTGCGGCTAAAAAGTCATCCATGATACTCGTCATCCGCATGCTTTCACGCAATATTTGCTGATCTTCTGGCATCATGTATAAAAATTTATCCACCAGCATTTGCGAATAGCTTGGCTCGTTAGCAAAACAAAGTCCAAGCAACATATCAATCACATTAATGCCTGCAAAATCACCGGCATTTGCACCACGATAAACCTCTTTCCCTACGCGATAGGGTTTGTAATAAGGGCGCACACAGTAAAAGAAACGATCAGTATCGAGTTTGTTATACAGCGCATTATTTGACTCGATGACATCCAGTAATGCATGTTTGGCTACAGCTAATAAATCGGCGGCAATTGGGTGCGAAATTCCTAATGGTTGAATTTTTAGTAACGCATCTGCCGCACGTTTGTAAGCCAAAATTCCTTTGGTGTTGTAATCAACAAAGACTTTTTCATCTTCAAGATTTGTAAAGCGCTTATAAAGACCATCAACCGCTTTATTGTGGGTGGTTAAATGAGCAGTCGCAAAGCGTGGTGTAACACCAATGGATGCGCCAATGTGCATAGCAAGTGCCGACGCATCAACCAAGGGAGAAGTGGTTTCGCGTGAGGGTTCAGTAATTTCATGGCGACGACATGCAGCCATAAATAAGCCAACATTGCCTAATAAATCAAAGGCATTATCAAAACCTTCGTCGGTATTGCCTTCTGCTAATAAGGCACGAATATGCTCATTCCCTTCCTGCTCTAACTGGTGCTTAAGGTGTTCGCCAACGCCTTCTACATTCGCTTTATCGTCTTGTTGCCAATATAGTTTTTCTAGTTCGCTATTGATCTCAACAAATCGGGTACGCAGCCAGCTATCAAATGCCTTGGTGTTCTCAGTCACAGGCTTACTCCAAAATAAATATATTGCGATAATGTTAACAGAGTTCACTGAGTGCTAATCGCTAAAATATAAGCTAGAATTTGTGATAATTAGTGAAAATCACTCAAATAGAAATGAAACTAGACAAAAAAGACCAACAATTGCTCAACGCACTACAAGATAATGCACGTACATCTGTGTCTGAGCTTGCTCAATCAGTCAGCCTTTCTGATACTCCTTGCCTGCGCCGAATTAAGAAGCTTGAATCAAGTAATGTGATTAGTGGTTATCATGCTGCAATTAACCCCAAAGCGGTTGACTTAAATGTCTCTGTTTATGCGTTTGTACGCTTAAATCAAAACTCAGTTGCTGCTGCAGAGCAGTTTGAACAGCAAGTGGAAAAGCTTGAACACGTACTGGAATGCTCGGTTATTTCAGGCAGCTATGATTATTTATTAAAAATAATTGCCGCTGATTTAGAAAGCTACGAAAGTTTTGTAAAACATAAATTAGGCAGTATCAATTGTATTGCCAATATCGAATCGACGGTGGTATTAAAGCAAGCATTCACTAAACGCCATTTACCTTTAGCGTGACGCTGCGTACTTGCAATACGACAATAACGCGATAAGCTGAATACTTAAAAGGACTCTTATACAATGAAATTCATCAACTTAGTTGCCTTTATTCTCATTCTTTTTGGACTCGGCAGCCCCCCATTACAGGCACAGCAAGAAACGTGTTTAACCCAACTGGAAGATGAAAATCTCATGATGAAAAGTAAGCGCGAAGGGCTTTTCAGAGAACCTCTTCCTCGCTCACACAGCACCTTTAGTTATAACACCGAGCAAGCGTATAGTGACTACCTTACAGCTGCTTACCTTGAAATTAGCAGCGAAAATCCCCGCGCAACGCTGCCTTGCCCAGTCTATACCGACATCTATAAGCTACTCGTTGCGCAAGGATCACGCCCTGCAAATGCAACAGTAGCAGATTTAATCAGCCCTTTTGAGTTAACACAAAAACAGAGCCGTAAGGCAGTGCTATTAATCCATGGCTTAACCGACTCACCTTTTACCTACCATGATTTAGCTCAAGTGTATTATCAACAAGGTTATACGGTACGTACCCTGTTATTACCAGGGCACGGTACAGCACCAGGAGCACTCAAAGAGATTAATGCCGACGACTGGTACAAGGCGAGCACTTACGCTATTGAACGCACGTTAAAAGATTTTGATCAGGTCATTTTAGGGGGGTATTCAACAGGTGCAGCAATGATCATTGATTATTTAACCCAAGGTCCCGTTGATAAACACATTATCGGCGCGATGCTGTTTTCACCCGCGACTGAGCCCCATAATAAAAATGGCTGGCTAGCCAAGTGGGTTAACGCGATACCCTTTATAAACTGGATAGATAAAGATGCCGATCTCGATTTTGCAAAATATGAGTCCTTTCCATTTAATGCCGCATCAGCCAGTTATGAAGCCATGAAGCGCATCAGCTTAGATAAACTAAAACACCGTTCACTACCTGATGTTGCTTTTTTTAGCACCTTTAGCGATGTTGATACCACGATTGATAATCAAGTAACGTTTAAATTATTAGCTAAGCTACACAATCCCAAAACTCATAAAAACAGCCAACTTAATCGCCTTGTTTATTACGGTGATGATAAAAATATACCCAATAGTTTTCCAGCCGATTACCTGATAATTAGCGATGACTGCGACACCGAAGACTGTAAAAATATTCAAGGCATGTCACATATTGGTATCGTTAATAAACCAAGCAATCCACACTATGGCCGCACTGCCCGCTATCGAAATTGTGGCAGTTATTTAGATGACGATACCCTATACAAAGCCTGTAAATATCAGCCTGAAATTGTTATTGGTGAGCGCACAGCAGAGAATTTAGCGAAGTATAAGCCATTTGCAAGACTCACCTTCAATCCATATTTCGATAAGCTCAGCTTACATATCACAGACTTTATTAAAGACGTTGAAAGGGCCTCTGAACAATGAGCCAATTTAGTCACCGTTGGTTTAATCAAATAACGGATATTGATACGACAATTTGGCAGCGTTTTTTTCATGATACCCCCTTTACCGATCATGCTTTTTTAGCTGCGCTTGAGCACACTGGCTGCGTGAGTAAAAACACAGGTTGGCAACCAATGCACCTGGCAATTTACCAGCAAAAACATATCGTTGCTCTACTACCCGGGTATATAAAGTATCACTCTTACGGTGAATATGTGTTTGACTGGGCATGGGCAGAGGCGTATCAACAACATGGTTTAGATTACTACCCCAAATGGTTATCTGCCGTGCCTTTTACACCCATTGAAGGTCAAAGACTGAGCATTAACCACCCCAATCCAGACAGTGTTTATAATTATTTAACGCAAGTATTAACAAATACTGCGCACGATAGGCAATGGTCGGGCTGGCATATCAACTTTTGCCACCAGCAACAGGCTGAATCACTAAAAAGCGATGCTGTTATGCTACGTCAAGGCGTCCAGTTTCAATGGTTTAATCAAGCATACTCTCACTTTGATGACTTTTTAGACTCACTGACAGCACGCAAGCGAAAGTCGATAAAAAAAGAGCGTGTCAAAATCACTCAACAACACATAACCATCGAGTGGCGAGAAGGTAACACTATAAGCGCTCAGGACATGCAGCTCTTTAGCCACTTTTATAGCCAAACTTATATTAAACGCTCAGGTCACACAGGTTATTTAAATAATGCGTTTTTTCAACGACTACGAGATACAATGCCCACACAGTTAGTATTGATGCTTGCTAAACAGGCTGATGAAGTTATCGCTGCGACTTTAAGCTTTAAAGATAAACAGTGTCTGTATGGTCGCTACTGGGGCGCCAATGATGAAATCGACAGCCTGCATTTTGAGCTGTGTTATTACCAAGGGATTGAATACTGCATTGCCAATAAGCTAAAACAGTTTCACTCTGGAGCACAAGGTGAGCATAAGATAAGCCGAGGGTTTCAGCCCGTTTACACTTACTCAGTACACCATATTCAACAGCCTGATTTTGCTGCGGCTATCAACGATTTTATCGCCAGAGAGCGCCAACACATGGCACTCTATAAAGCACAGTGCGATACCCTACTGCCGTTTAAACAGCAGTAATTGGTTGTTAGCTGGCATTTGTACATCTTCAACAAACGTTAAGCCTGCCTGCTCTGCAAGTTGGCAAATAGCTTCAAAATCACGTATTGCACTGTTTGCATCTTGTTGCTTTAAAAAGGTATCAAATTCAGCGTTACTGGCACTTGTATAATTGCCTTGGTATTTAAATGGCCCATAAATACATAACTTTCCTTGGTGGGCTAAATGCTTTTCAACCCCTTGAAAGAAACGCTCAACCAGCGGCCAGCTAATAATATGCAGTGTATTAGCGGTATAGATTGCGTTCACGCTATCAACAGGCCAAGCATGCTGTAAATCTAGTGACAAAGGGGCATGCAAGTTAGCTAACGATGCTTCCTGATGCCACTGTAAAATACCTAAGTGATTCACCTCACGATCGCTACACAGCCACTGCAAATGCGTTAAATGCTTGGCAAAGTGCACACTATGTTGTCCTGTACCTGAGCCAATTTCGAGTACATTTTCTACATCGGCAAAAAAGTCTTTTAATACGTGAAGAATGGGTGATTTGTTATTTTCACAGGCTTGAGAGAATGGTTTTTCCATACCAGTTTTTGCACCATGTTTGGTAATTAATGCACAACAGTAAAGCAAAAATCCACAATAATGTCGCGCTCTATTGCATTAAAAATAATTTAAATTCATTTAATTCAAAGGATTATATTTTATAAACATGATTGGTATAGCTTATGCAAATTCAGTAATGAGTAAACCAATAGGAGCAATATAATGTATATCTCACCTTACACTGCTGTCGATGCAGCCATTGCCGCGAGCGAGCGTGCAGAAAGCGAAAAAGCCGCCTTAACAAGTTGTGATGACAGAGCAACCGTGATTGACCTTCTTTCTCAATGCAATAAAGAAAATGTACAGGCGCCGAAAAAACATGAAACAGACCAGATTTTTATTCTTGGTTATAATTAAACCTCTGCAGTTAATCTATTCAGTCTTAACACCGTCATATAAGACTTGCACTAAAACCGATTAGCTGTAATGATAATAGTTATCATTACAGCTAATCGGTTTTCTTATGTACTCTCACAATGCTATGCTCAATTATCAGCGGCAAATGAAATGTGTTTGTCAAAGACCGGGGCTTCATGCTCCAGCGTTGGTTGCGGGCTATATTGAAGCGGGATTAAACATCGCACGCTATTACGAAAAACATCAAAGCTTTATTTTACAAGAATTGTATTTAAGGCGTACGTTTCATGAACTACTTGAGAAAATGTGCGATTCTCTAGTTCACAATGCTATTCGTAAGCAATGTTTAGCTCAACTCTACAAACCGCAGCTCGCGTTAAAGCGTTACTACAAAACTCATAACTGTATTGAAAAATATTTTTGCTTAGAGCGAGAAGCCTGCGTTCTAAGTCAAGAGTTTAACCCTATTTAGGAGTGTTTATGAGCAAATTTAGAACCGAATCAGATAGTATGGGTGAGCTACACGTTCCCGTAAATGCCTTGTATCAAGCTCAAACTCAACGTGCTATCAACAACTTTAAAATTAGCGGCTTGACCATGCCAAAGCAATTTATTACTGCCCTTGCCTACATTAAGCAAGCAGCGGCGCAGAGTAATGCAGCGCTAGGACATTTGAGCCAAGTAAAAGCGAATGCGATTGAACAAGCCTGCCAAGCCATCATTGATGGTAAGCACTTTTCGCAGTTTCCTGTCGATGTATTCCAAACCGGCTCCGGCACCAGCTCGAACATGAATGCTAACGAGGTTATTGCCACACTGGCAACGACCCTTGCTAATGAGCCAGTACACCCGAATGATGACGTCAACATGGGGCAAAGTTCTAATGATGTGATCCCCACGGCAATTGCCGTCAGCAGCGCAATTAATATTATTTACGAGTTATTTCCTAAACTAGACAAGCTGAGCCAACGCTTACAGAGTAAACAAGCTGAAGTGGGTCATATTATTAAAACGGGGCGTACTCACCTAATGGATGCAATGCCCGTCAGTTTTGCGCAAACACTCTCAGCATGGCAATGCCAAATCGATAACGCAATGACAGGCATACGCCAATCACTTGAGCGTGTTTGCGAGCTGGCTCAAGGAGGCACCGCGGTTGGTACTGGTATCAATGCAGACCCTGCATTTTCTGCTACTTTTTGCCAACACCTAAGCGAAAACGTAGGTATCCGTTTCAGTCCAAGTAAAAACTTTTTTTACAACATTGGCTCACAAGATGCCATTGTTTCATTATCTGGACAGCTCAAAGTCTTAGCTGTGGCGCAAATGAAAATAGCCAATGACTTACGCTGGATGAACTCAGGTCCGCTTGCTGGTCTAGGTGAAATTGAATTAGAAGCTTTACAGCCCGGTTCATCGATCATGCCTGGTAAAGTGAATCCTGTGATCCCAGAAGCTGCCGCCATGGTCAGTGCGCAAGTCATTGGTAACGATGCCACCATTACAGTAGCAGGTCAGGCCGGTAATTTTGAGCTTAACGTGATGTTACCCGTGATTGCATTAAACATACTGCAAAGCATTGAGCTGTTGGCAAATAGTAGTGAGGCACTTGCCGATAAAGCCATTGCCAGTTTCAGTGTTAATCAAGACAATGTTGATAAAGCATTAGCTAAAAACCCTATTTTAGTCACCGCACTTAATCCGGTGATCGGCTATACGAAAGCCGCTAAAATTGCCAAACTGGCCTATCAAGAAGGTCGCCCTATTATTGATGTTGCCGCTGAGCATACTGACATTTCACGCGAAGAATTGAATACATTGCTCGACCCTGCAAAGCTTACAAAAGGTGGCTTATAGCAATTAAACCTGTACACAACGTAGCTCTGTAATGACAGAGCTACTTACTGAAAGACAACGTTTTTATTGCCCCTCTGAGTGCAAAGTGTATGATGGTGAGTACTTATTCAACGATTTATAGGTCCATTATGCGCTTTTCACTTTTAGCTGTATTATTTCCCGCGCTACTTACCGCGTGCTCTGATGCAGCAACAACCAAACAAACCGAATTACAAGCAACAACCAGTAAACTTGAAAATGCACCTCAAGCAGTTGAAATCAGCAAGTCGGCACCCGAAAAAACAACAATTACTGCTGCCCATCAACAGCTCAAACAACTCATTCAAGACCCAAGCTGCGATAACAGCAGCCAGTGTAAAGTACTTCCTGTTGGTAGCCGTGCATGCGGTGGCCCAAGCAGCTATGTTGTGTATTCAACTAAAACAGCCAATAGCAGTGAAGTTGAGAAAATAGCCCAAAAAATCACGAGCCTTGAAAGCCAATACAATGCAGCCAATGACGTTATGAGTATTTGTCAGCATCTAACGGCACCAGGCACACAGTGTTCTGCAAATACTTGTGTTAAAATCGATGGCTCAGCGGCAAGTGTATACTAAGGAATAAGCAATAATGGTTCGTTCATCGACTTTCAATAAACTTTTCATCACCACAACGATGTTGGCAGCGCTTGCATTAACAGGCTGTGAGAGCACCTCTGTTGGCGGCTCTACAGGTGTTGATTTAAGTGATTTAAATGAACAACTGGACGAGATCGTAAGTAACAATAGTTGCAGTGCAAGCTTCCAGTGTAAGGTGTTAGAAGTAGGTGAGCGCGCATGTGGTGGCCCAAGCCGCTATGTGGTTTATTCAACGCTAAACACCCCACAAGAGCAGGCCGAGCAGCTGGCTGAGCAGATCACTTCATTAGAAAAAGATTCAGAACAACCGTTAAGTGTTAACGACTGCTCGCCAGTTTTGCCTGTACAATCTTTGTGTATTTCAGAGCAATGCCAAGCAATCGAAATTAAGTAAATAATGTCATAAGGCCGGATACAATCACCACACTGATGATACACACTCCGGCCTTATAGATGTAGTGCACATGCATCGTGTTGTGCACCCAGTAAGCATAAATGTAACGCACAAAGTAACTTGCGGCGGTGCCAAATAATGCAAAAATAACTAAATACGCAATTAAAATAATATCCACAACACGCCACTTCTTTAAAACATCTCCCCCTCAGTGTAAGGGCTTAATGTCACAAAGGCAAAACTACACCCCTTATTTACGTTGGCTGTGGGCAATCAATAGCTCTGCAACTCGCTGCTTTACCGCACGTTTATCATCTGCATCAACACCAAAACGCGCAGCTAACAGAGCAATTTCTTCGTCATTTAAATTAAACGATAAGCGTTGTCTGGTTTTTTTAGACTTAACGTCGAGCTCAAGAATTTTCCGAATCATATCTGATGGGGTCAGTTCTTGATCAATTGCTTGCTTTTTAATTGATTTTTGTACTTCACTGCTTAGATCAAACGCCATTTGCGTGGCACGAACCGCTTGCTCCTGACGCTGCCATTTTGCTTTTGCATCACTCACTTGGCATCCCCAGGAAATAAATCAACAATATCACTAATCGGGCGTGTTAGCGTGAGTGATACCTCGGTTTCACCACCTTCCCAAATTTCTATGTTCAAGCCATAACTCTCGTCATCCGAGCTTAAACAAATCATTTCGCATGGTTCACCGCCTTCATCTTCGTAGCGAGGTAATGGTTTATTGCGATAATCTTTATTATGGAAATAACATACATAAGGCGCTTCAGTTTGCTTGTAGCTCTTAGCTAAAAAGTGGCTAAAACGTTCAGGGGTGTTTTGCACGCTAATTGTGGTTAACTCATCTTCATCGAAGATACGTGCAAACTCATCAAGCGTAAATATTTCGTCTACATCATCGCGTTGAATTTTAATCGCGAAGTTTGCCCATTGCTCACCATCATCAGATTCAATTTGCAAGAACACCACTTGGCCCGATTCACTCTCAAGAACGAGCTCATACTCAGCACTGCGTTGGTACTGATACGTTTGTACATCAATAACACGTAATGTCTGCCCCTTTAACCAGTTTGGATAAGCAAACGAATCAATCACGCTCAGCATATCACCTACTTGTAATTGGCTAGGTTCAGTTAATTGGCGCTCTGGGGCTTTTTTAGATTTGAAAAAGTTAAACATTGGCTGACTCCTTGTTGAAGCAAAAAAGGTAACCCTGTGCATGGGTTACCTTTTGTCTTTCCGCTAATAAAATTAGCTGTTTTGCTTAGCTTTAATGCGCGCCAAAATGTCTGCACTTTTAGGGTTAGTATCACCAATACCCGCTTCAGCCATTTTCGCTTTTAAATCATCGCCATTCGTATCCGCTTCTAACTGCTTAGCTGCGCCAAGCTGATCTTGACGGTCTTGTTGGCGCTGTTTAATGCGCTCTAATGACTCACGCGCAGATGTCATTGATGAGCTGTTTGTATTCAGTGTGCTGTTTACTGCCATCGTTGCTTGTTGCACGCTTTCAGTTGTCTTAACCATCGTTAATTGACGTTGGTTCTCTTTAATCGACTTTTCAGCTTCTTTTACTTGCTGTTTTAGTGTCACAATATGATTACTAAAACCGGCTAACACGCCTTCATGCTCTGCTTTTTCTGTTTCAAAGTCACCGATTTTCTCAGCAATCTCAAGCGCTAATGCTTCATTGCCTTTTTCAAGCGCTTGGCCTGCGTAGGCTTCATGTTCAGCAATAGAGGCATCTAACGCACTAATTTTGCGCTTTGTTTGCATCTCTTTTGCCATCACTTCTGTTAGGCTTTTTTTAGCACGTTGTAACGCGTTTTGTGCATCAGCAATTTCTTGTTCGAAGATACGGATACCGTTTGCATCAACAATCGCTTGCCCTGCTTCACGAGCGCCACCACGTACAGCTGTAAATAGTTTCTTTAAAATACTCATAATCTTAACTCCAGAAATTGCTAATTAATCGTTTAAATAAATCGTCACGGCTTCAAGTGCATCAATCGCATTATCAGCGAGTGTTACCAGCTCATGGGTAATATCATCAAACGATGAATTAACCGACAGTGCACCAAAAATAGCGTACTTATCATCAATCTTTGCAAATGCGCTTAATGGAATAGGCACGTTCAAACGTAATAAGGTTTCGTTTAACTCATCACGCATATCTGCTTTTACTTCGTCCTCTGCAAACAAGTAGCTAATACACAGTAGCTGCTCCTCGGTTTGCGTAACAAAGATAGGTAACTCATCATTCCCATCGACGATAACTTGCAATACATCTTGTTCGCCTGGGTTGGCAATCAAGAAAGACTCAAAGCTCACACCTTCTGTTTCAAAAGAAGCCAGTTTGATTGATAGTTCATTTAATTCCATGTCTCACCTTTTTACGTTTTGACATATTATGTCTGAGTTAAGATTTGCATAGCCGACATATTATGTCAACTATAAAATATCAATTTTTGTACAATTCGGTTTCAACTTGCCACGCTTGACGATAATAATCATACAGAGTTCCAGAACCTAATCTATTGACTTCAATTGTATTTACTTGTTCAAAATAATGATTCGGAAAAACAAAAGATGCCAATAAATACTCTTTACTAACCCAGCGAGAAGGTACTGGTAATTTGTCTGTTTCGCGAATTCGGCTACTCGCAGGCTTGCCTGTGGTGGTAGCAATAGTCCATCCCCATTGGCCAAATGAAGGGATATTTTGCTGGTATTGCTCTACGTAATTAAAACCGGCAGCCCTGACTGTTTTGGCAATGCTTAAGAACGCCTTTTTGGCGTGATAAGGAGACGTTGACTGCACTGCCATTGCACCATCTGGGGCTAATAACTGACGAACATGATTATAGAAATAATCACTGTACAATTTGTTTAAGTCAGGATGATTGGGGTCTGGTAAGTCAATTAAAATGGTGTCGAAACGCTCTCCTTTCGCAAGCATAGCTTCAACTTCCAAAAAGGCATCTGCAATACGGATTTGTGCTCGAGGATCGCTCATCGAGTGATTATTCAGCTCAATTAAGCGTTTTCTGATAGTCTCTGGCGCATCATAGTCGCCCACATCATTACCAAATAAGTTTAACAGCTGACCATCTAAGTCAACCAAGGTGACATGCTTTACTGGCCACTTCAAAACATCGCGAAGCGCCAACCCATCACCGCCGCCTATAATTAACACACGGTCATGGCGATTTGAAGCTAGCATCGCAGGATACACCAGCATCGAATGATAAATTTGCTCATCAACGCTTGAAAATTGCAAACGACCATTGAGGTATAAATCTGTGATCGCAGTTGGCTGATTGCGACTCAAACGCTCGGTTAACACCAAGTGCTGATACTTAGTTGCTTGCGAGTAGATGACTTTATCTTTATATAAAACGTTACTAAGATTTTTCATCCAGCTCGTACCAAGCACTAACACAAAAGCGAAAAATACTAATAGCAACACGTGACACATTAATAACACCTTCGCAAAACGCACGTGTTGATGGTAACGCCATAAAAAGATCAGCCCGGCAATAATATTAAACAATGCCGTCCAAGCAGCAGCCTGCATGATTGGCATTGCCAGCATAATACTCACCCAAATTGCAGCACCGACCCCAGCGCCAATATAATCAGCACCGTAAATCGTACCCGCGTTGTTCTCTAAAAAACGGCCATAAACTTGCTGACGAATACGTGCTATTAACGGGATTTCCATACCGATTAAAAGCCCAAGCAACAGACCAAATACATAAGGTAAAAAACGCGACCACTCTTGTAGCTTTTCAAATACATAGCCATCCAGTACTGTATCTGCTGGTAAGTTAAAGATGCTAGAGAAGAGATGAGGCAATGAATAACTAACAGCTATCACACTGGCAATTGCTAAAATACACCCCATACCGACTAAGGCAATGATACTTTCAAGCCATGCAAATGCAGTAAATGCGTCTTTAAACCAACGCGCTAAAAATGCCCCGATCCCCATTGCCACGATCATTGTGCCTATCATGGCATAAATGGCGCTCTCAACAGAGCCAAGAACACGCCCTGCATAATGCGATAGTAGATATTCATAAATTAGGCCGCACCCAGCGAGTACGGCCATCACAGTAATTAATAAAAAATCATGCCCAAGTAGAGAGGCTCTACTTGGCGAAGCCGCTGTATGAGACACTTAATTAAGCACCTAACAACGTGGCCATGGTAGAGCCTATAGCAAATGATACCGCAGCAGAAATTGCCGCTACACCGACATTCTTCTGGCGATTAACTTCATCGGAAATATCACACCCTGCTAAAATGATTTTAATCGTTAGTAAGTGCAATAAAATAAAGGCTACGATACTTAGCGCGGCACTCAATGCCCAATATCCTAAGCTTGCTCCAATATTATCCGCAGCGTACGGGGCTATGCCTGATGCTGCAGTAAGTGCTAATGCACTGCCCACTAAGAAGCCTGCATAACGAATTCCCACTGCTAAATTACCGTCAATCACCGCTTGCTGTAAGCAATCACCACTGCGATTTGTACGTTTGAACAGCTGAACTCGGTATTGGCTCACCAACAACATGGCGATACTGCCAATCACAAATGCGGCTATTACTATCGGAAGACCATGCCACCCCTCAGTAGCAACCCAAAATAAAGCTGAACGAATAACAATGGCAACACTAACAACATGTCCAAAATCAATAAGTGCAGCTGTTGCATTACCTTTGACGATTTCGTCATGCAAACTCACTTTACGCAGCGCCACTTTATCTTGGAAGAAATGACCAAGCTTAATGAGCGCAATCGCCATTACACCATAGACCAGCATTTGTAGTGCTTCTTGTTGTAAACTGACTGCAAATGCACCACTGCTCACACCGCTAAGTACAATGGCTAACGCAACAAGCCCTGCTGCAAAACTAATACCAAACGCAAAGTTGTCACGTTCCGTAATCTCATCATTGGCATGTAGATTAGATACCCAGCCTTTAATAAACTTTAAGCTTACAAATAAGGCGATAATGATTGCAAAGTCGATTGCTAAAGCTTGCAATGACCACGTTGTTATTCCATTAAATTCATACATGTGTTGTAACTCCGATGGTTATTCTTTTCACTACTTACCGCGGCTAATGCCACGTGATGTTCTGCTCGAGCTGTTGCGTAATGACCCGGAGCTTTTACTGTAACTACTACTAGAAGCATAGCTACTACGTGTGCGTGGCGGCGTATAGCTGCTACGGCTTAACCCTGATGCACCGCTTCGCTTGGTTGCATACGGGCTAGTGAATTGTTTACCTTGACGTTGATAAGACTGGCGTGTTCGTGTCTCAACAGTTTGTTGTGCCTTAATTTGTTTAGGGCTCGAATAACGATAACGGCCATAGTCATTGTAATAGCTGTATTTTCTGTTGCGGCTCCAACGACCATATTCAACACGATCAAACACATCACCGAGCATGCGATACATACCATACCAAACCCAAAAGCTAGTGCCGCTACTATTGGTTTGCCATTGGCCGTAATTAGGGTTGCCAACAAGCTGATTTCCTACGCTTTCACCTTCTGCAGCCTCACTAATTGCCCCAACACGCGCAAGCGCACCGTTTGACATATCGGCGAGCATATTTATTGGGTCAGTTAAAGCGTCTTGGAATAAAGACGGTTTTGCGGCGTCTCGAATTAAATCAAGTTGATGAAGGGTGTCTTCATAAGGCGGAATTAAGCTCGTTGCTTTGACATCCGCTAAACGCTGTTTAAGCCCACTGTAAATAGCACCTTCTCGGGTTGCATCAAGGCTAATAACACGCGCAATTTCAGAAAGTTGTGGTTGCTGCTCCGTGAGGACCTTTGCATACTGTTTAAGTAAAGTCGCATTACGAAGAGAGCCATTATCAAGCGCAGTACCCAACTGATTTAACTCTACTTCAGCTTTTTCTATGGATTGTTGTATTGTTTGTTTCAGCTGCTCTTCCTTCGACTCACAGCCCATAAGCAAGCTTACCAAACAAAACAGGCTAATAAGTTTCCAAGCTTTTATTTGAGACATTCATGTCACCTGATTGTGGTTAAAAACCCGATTAGTTTTACATAGCTCAGGTACTAAACCAAGATGAAAATTGCAACAAAGGGTAAATAGGGTACTAATTCGTCAGGCAGCTTGCCAAGTGAAGACTCATTATTAATAGATGAGAATGAATGCTTGATAAAGTAGGCCTATTTTAAAGATTTGAGCCCACTACTCTATTCACTTTTGATTTGTACATCGTGATTAAACATCTGATTATAAAGCATGGAAACGGCTTTAGCAGTGAATATCAGTGATTAGGTGTGAAGGGCATATCAGACACTTCGGCACTAAAGTGCCTCCTACGTCTCTTCATCTTGCGCTGATGCGTCTTTTATCTCTGTATGCAATCTCAGTATGATACTGGACGATTTAGCCCTGAACGCAAAAAACCCGCTGCATTGCTGCAACGGGTTTCTCTAATTAGGAGCCATGGTGCGCTACGCAGTAGGATGTCCTACTTTCACATGGTCAATGCCACACGATGCTTACAAAGATATAGGTCGTAGGGGTCTTGGTTGGGTATTTTATTTTTCTACAGGCAACAAAAAACCCGCTGCATTGCTGCAACGGGTTTCTTTAATTAGGAGCCTGGCGATGTCCTACTTTCACATGGCAAATGCCACACTATCATCGGCGCTGTTTCGTTTCACTACTGAGTTCGGCATGGAATCAGGTGGGTCCAAAACGCTATTGTCACCAAGCATATTCTGGTCGTTAATCGCATTCGCAATTAACTAAAATCTGGAAATCTGATAATCGTAAAATCTACTTTAGTATACTAACTTCTGTCTGTTACGCTGTCATAAAACGCGTTTGGCGTTGTATGGTTAAGCCTCACGGGTAATTAGTACAGGTTAGCTTAATGGCTCACACCACTTCCACATCCT
>Ga0209644_1000036_pt1 | contig 94917 bp, 91 predicted proteins | sample ETNvirome_2_1000_FD_184069 | JGI IMG/M metagenome (GOLD analysis project Ga0209644, IMG submission 184069) | Marine viral communities from the Pacific Ocean - ETNP_2_1000 (SPAdes) (version 2) | ecosystem: Environmental > Aquatic > Marine > Oceanic | place: Pacific Ocean | collected 2013-06-22 | reverse complement strand
CCACCTGTGGTGGTCGCGGCACGTTGAAAACCCCTGAAACGGTCTGCTACGAAATCTTCCGTGAGATCCTGCGTGAAGAGCGGGCTTATAGTGCGGAAACGTATATGGTGCTGGCATCCCAGCCAGTGGTGGATCGTTTGTTGGATGAAGAGTCGGCGGCCGTGGCTGACCTGGAAACCTTCATCAACAAGACCATTCGCTTTCAGGTCGAGCAGCACTACTCCCAAGAGCAGTACGATATCGTACTCATGTGATGGCTGCGTCAAGCTCCTTACTCCGCCTCTCGCTTCGCGTCGTACTGGTGACGCTGGCAGTACTGCTGGGCCTGCTGGCGTTACTGCTGGTGACGCTGCGCGTGGCCCTCAGCCAGAGCGAGGCACTCGCGCCACGTATCGAAGCCGTGCTGGAAGCCAGAATCGGTGCACCGGTGAGTATCGGGCAAGTATCGCTCTCGTTGGCGCGCAATGATCTGCGTTTCCTGCTCGAAGACCTGCGTATCGATACCCCTCAAGGCGACCCGCTGGCTGCCGTCGAGCGCGTGCATTTACGCCTGGATGGTTTGGCGAGCCTGCGCCATTGGGCACCCATTTTCAGCGATGCCCGCATGGCGGGCCTCGAGTTCCACCTCTATCAAACCCCTGGAACCACCTGGGGATGGCCGGCGCCCGCCAGGCTTCCCTTGGGCATGGCCCCGCAGCCGGATATCGATCTGGCGTTGATCGACGCCTGGGCTGGGTTGTTGCTCCGGCAGCGTCTGTGGGTAGACAACAGCCGCGTGCTGCTGCATGGGCGTGAGCAGACGGTGCTGTTGCATGCACCGTCGCTGGTGCTGGATGGCGACGAGCGTCGGACGCGGCTCTCTGGCGAGCTGAATGTCGTGGAAGACCCCGACCAGGAAGCCGCGGCACTGCCTGCCATCACCATGGCCGCCGAGATGCAGCCAGGTGCGCGTGGCTTGAGTGATTTTTCGGCCGCGCTGCAGATGAATATACAGCTGGATCATCTGGTGGTGCTGGCAGCGCTGTTTCGACCCGAGCAGATGCCATATCTGGAGCAGGCGGGCGGTCAGGTGCAGCTATGGGGACGCTGGCGAGAAGGGCGCCTTGAGGATGCCCGACTTGCGGTCGATATGCCCGAGCTGACCCTGCGCCGGGATGTGGAGTATGCCGTGCTGCGCAACATTCAGGCCTCCGGGCAGTGGCAGCGCAACGGGGAGGGCGGTGAAGCCTGGCTGAGCGGCAACGCAGAAAGCGTCGAGTGGGCACAGCCAGAGGGCATCAGTGACGGTCCTGCCCTACCTTACCACTGGTATCTGGCCCACGAGCCCGGCCATTGGGAACTGCGCACCAGCGCCTTCGAACTGGCCTCGCTGGCCGCCTGGCGCGAGTACGCCTTGTTACCCGAGTCGCTGACGCGGGTGCTGCAAACCCTGGCCCCCAGGGGGCAAGTGCAGGGGCTGCGGCTAGGGCAGCGTGAAGGGCGCTGGGGGGTCGATGCCGCGCTGACCAACGTTGCGGTCGACCCGTGGCAGCAGGCGCCCGGTGGAGGCCCGCTGGATGCCTGGGTGCAGGCGCGTGACCTGCGTGGCCGGGTGACCTTCAGCAGTGCGGGCAACAGCGAACTCTACTTCCCGCAGCTCTTCGAAGCGCCCATGCAGCTGGGGCATGCCGAGGGGGTGGTGGAGTGGGTCTACGATGGCCCACGTACCATGATCAGCGGGCGTGAGCTGAAAGTCGATTGGGATGGCGCCCGCATCGAGGGTGGCTTTGGCCTGATCACGGGGCAGCAGGGTGGTCAGTTTGGTCTCGACCTCGCCTTCGAGAATGTCGATGCCGTGGAGCGCCCGTTAGGGCAATGGTTGCCGCTGGGTGTGTTGGGGCCGGAGTTGCGTGAATGGTTGCAAAACGACATCGGTGGCCGAGTGCCGAAGGGGGCGCTCAAGATGAGTCTGCCGTTTGGAGAGCGCGGTAGCGCACCGCCATTTTCCGCCACGCTGGCGCTGCTGGTGCGCGAGGGGTACTTGCCGATTGCCGATGGTTGGCCGCTGCTGGAAGACGTCGATGGTCGCCTGATATGGCAAGGTGGAGAGCTGAAGGCACAAGTGAGGAGTGCACAGAGCCAGGGTGTCCAGCTATCCGAGGGTGCCGTCCAGTTGGGTGAGGACAACGTGCTGCGACTGTCGGGACACTTGCACAGTGATGGCGCCTCTCTGCTGCGCTTTCTCAAGGCCACACCAGAGGCGGGCGGGTTACCGCTCGACGAGCTCAGTGCCGAAGGCGTGGTAGAAGGCTCCTTGGCGGCGGTCGTGCCTTTGGAACATCCAGAAGGACTGTCGCTGGATATCAACGTGGTGCCTTCTCTGGAGGTCGTGCGCTACCAACCGCTACCCTTGTCACTGCGTCAGGTCGAAGGCGAGGTGAACTGGCAGCAGTCGGGCGAGCAGCGTGCGCTGCTGGGTAACCTGCAGGGTCGTTGGCAAGGTGGGGGAATCCGGGCCGACTTTGATGAAGATCAGCAGCGGGTGCAGCTTAGCGGCGATGTGGACAGCGCAGCGCTCAGGGCATTGGCAGGCATGCCGGACACGGCGCGCGAAGTACTGCGTGGGCGAACGACCTGGGAAGGCGTGGTGGATTGGGGGGACGGCCCCACCTTGACCCTGCAAAGCCAGCTGGTCGGGCTGACTAGCCAGTTGCCCGAGCCGTTCGACAAACGTGCCGAGCAGTCTTGGCCGTTGCGGGTGCGTGCCGACGTTTCCAGGTCCAGAGGGGAAGTGCGGATTGCCGATCTGCTGGCCATGCGTCTGGCGCTCAGAGAGCCAGAGGGGTTGGCGGGAACGGTCGCGCTGGGTAGCGTGGCACCCCTGGTAGACTGGCCCCAGCAGCCTGGCTGGAAAATAGATGCATCGCTGGAGCATATCGACCCTCTGGCTTGGCAGCAGGCCGTGTCGCCGCTGTTCGACAGTGGTGCGGATGGGCTGACGACGCCAGGGGAGTTGCCGACCCTCGAAGCCGTGCTGAGGACGTCCTGTTTGCGTTATCGAGACGAGTGCCTGGGCGCCATGACGGCGTCCGGCAGTTCCGAGGCGGACCGAGCGCAGCTGCAAATCAATGGTGAGCTGCTGTCGGGGCGAGTGAGCTATCAGCCTCGCGAGGCTCGTCCGCTGGATGTGGTGGTGAGCTATCTGGCCGCTGACCGTCTGCTTGACCTGCCCGGTGAGGAGCAGGCCAACGCCGTCTCTGCACCAGACTCCTGGCTGAATGAAATCACCACCGAATACGCGGCTCCAGCCCCTATCCCCGAATGGCTGGCCTCCGTGCCCGATGGGCGACTGCGACTGGCCGAACTGAGTGTTGGCAATGGCTTTTACGGTCCTCTGACGGCGTATTGGCAAACGAACGATCAGCGTCTTTCGATTGCGCCGGTAGGGCTGACGTTGGGGCAGCTCTCGGCGCGTGGCGAGCTGCACTGGGAAGGTAATCCGGTGACCAGCCGCACGCGCGCTGACCTGACGATCCAGGGGGGAGATCTGGGCACTGCCCTGGAGCGTCTGGGGCAGCCCGTTGCCATGCGCAGCCGCACCACCAACGTGGCCGCCGAGCTTGCCTGGGCGGGGGCACCCTGGCAGTTTGCGCTGGCCCGCGCAGGTGGAGAGCTGAGCACGGATATTCGTGACGGGCGCTTCGTGATGCTCGACTCGGCACCTGCTCGGCTGGTGGGGCTGCTCAACTTCGATAACATTCTGCGCAGGCTGCGCTTTGATTTTTCGGATGTGACCGGGCAGGGGACGGCGTTCGATCGGGTGCATGGCACGGCAGACGTGGCCCAAGGGCAGCTGTTGCTGCGTGGCCCCCTACAAATTGATGCCCCCGCCACGACCTTTACGCTGACAGGAAATGTTAATCTCTTGCAGCGCGAACTCGATCAGCGTCTTGGCGTCACACTGCCAGTGAGCCAAAGTCTGCCTATCGCTGCAATCGCGGTGGGTGCTCCCATCGTCGGTGGGGCGCTCTTTATTGCCGACCGGCTCTTTGGTGACGCACTGGCCCAGGCCACCACCATTCATTATCGCGTGCGAGGTCCCTGGACCTCGCCGCAGGTTACTTTAGAAGGCCCTTAATGACCGCACACACAAGCGATATAGAGTCTGCAATTTCCATTTTGCTAACGCCGGGTGGTCTCGATCTGGAAGCCCTGGATACGGGCCTTGGCTACGCCATGGGGGCAGGCATCGATTATGCTGACCTTTACTTTCAGCGCACCTGGCAGGAGGGGTGGGTGCTGGAAGACGGTGAGGTCAAGGAAGCGAGTTACAACATCGATGGCGGGGTCGGTGTGCGGGCGCTGGCCGGCGAAAAAACCGGCTTTGCCTACTCCAACCAGATTACTGCCGATGCTCTGATGGATACCGGACGCACCGCGTCGGGCATCGTGCGCAGTGGCAAGCAGTTACCTGGCCAGCGTGTCGTGCCAGTCAGCGTGGCGTCGTACTATGCAGGTATCGACCCACTGGCGGGCCTTTCGGCAGAAGACAAAGTGGCCATGCTGAAAGAGGCAGACCGCGTGGCCAGAGCGGCCGACCCGAGCATTAGCCAGGTCAGTGCGTCGCTGTCGGGCACCTATGAGGTGGTTTTAGTACGCGCCAGTGACGGCACCCTAGCGGCGGATATTCGCCCACTGGTGCGTTTTAACGTCAGTGTTATTGCGGCGAAAGATGGCCGCCGTGAGCGCGGCAGCGCTGGCGGCGGTGGTCGTTACTCCATGTCGCGTCTGCGGGATGAGGGCGTTGCCGAACGCTATGCCAAAGAGGCGGTGCGCCAAGCGCTGGTCAATCTTGAAGCCATTGATGCGCCAGCGGGGCAGATGCCAGTGGTGTTAGGCGCCGGTTGGCCGGGCATTCTGCTGCACGAAGCGGTAGGCCATGGCTTGGAAGGTGACTTTAACCGTAAAGGCAGTTCTGCCTTTGCAGGGCGAATGGGGCAGCAGGTTGCCGCCAAGGGAGTCACAGTGGTTGACGATGCCACTGTTGCTGATAGTCGCGGCGCGTTGAGCGTGGATGACGAAGGCACGCCCGGCCAATATACGCCGCTGATTGAAAATGGCATTTTAACTGGCTATATGCAGGATAAGTTAAACGCGCGATTGATGAAGATGGCACCTACCGGCAACGCCCGCCGTGAGTCGTTCGCTCATCTGCCGATGCCGCGTATGACCAATACGGTGATGTTGGCTGGTCAAGATGACCCTGCCGATATCATTAAAAGCGTTAAGCGGGGAATCTACGCCGTGAGTTTTGGCGGAGGGCAGGTGGATATTACCTCGGGAAAATTCGTGTTTTCGGCGAGCGAAGCCTACATGATTGAAGACGGTAAAATTACCGCGCCGGTGAAAGGTGCAACGCTGATTGGTAACGGGCCTGAGGCCATGGGCCGGGTATCGATGATTGGCCACGACATGGCGATGGATACCGGGATTGGCGTTTGCGGTAAAGAGGGCCAGGGTGTGCCGGTGGGGGTTGGCCAACCCACCCTGAAACTGGATGAGCTGACCGTGGGCGGCACGCAGTCTTCTTGAGACTCTGGTTTACAGCGCTAGCGTATCGCGCAGGTGTTTGAAAAGCTTGCGTGAGCTGGTGGGGGGCTTGCCCTGTTCGCGCTCTTTGCGGGCGTTGCGCACTAGCTGGCGCAGCGCCTGACGATCGGCGTTAGGGTAGTCTGCCATAAACAAGTCAACGGCGTCGTCGCCCTCATCCACTAGGCGGTCACGCCATTTTTCCAGGCGATGAAACGCATGATCGCGCTGCTCTTTCTCTTGTTCGATGGCATCGAAAACGCCCTGAATGGCCGTTAGGTCCTCTTTGCGGATAAGTTTGCCAACGTATTGCATATGGCGACGGCGGCCTTCATGAGAGCGAATGCGAGAAGTCTCTTCAATCGCTCTCAGCATATCGTCTGATAAAGGAAAGCGCGCCCGCTCGGCAGGCTTCATGGCAATTAATGTTTCGCCAAGCGCTTGCAGAGCATGCATTTCACGCTTTAGCTGAGATTTACTCGGGCGCTCTTCTTGTTCATCGATATCGATAGGCTCGGGGCGTTGCTTCGGCATATAAGAACTCACAGATTAGATTCGTTTGCAGCATTATATCAGGCTGCGACCACAACATTGATTCGCCAATGCGATTCAGGCGAAAAGGAGGCCATATGGCACAGGCATTTGATGCAACGGCGCAGCAGGCGCAGTTGACGGAGCGCGCCACAGAGGCGCTTGCCCTGGCAAAACAGCTAGGGGCGGATGCCGCCGAAGTCGGCGCGAGCGTTGACCAAGGGTTGGGCGTTAGCGTGCGACTTGGTGAAGTGGAGACCGTTGAACTATCTCGTGATCAGGGTATTGCGGTCACACTCTATGTGGGAAAACGTAAAGGTAGCGCTTCCTCAACGGATGCAAGTAGTGCCTCCATTCGTGCCACGGTTGAAAAGGCGCTGGCTATTGCACGTTATACCGGGGAGGATCCCGCTGCAGGCCTCGCTGAAGCAGAGCTGATGGCGACCTATTTGCCAGACTTGAAGGTGCACTATCCGTGGGCGCTCTCAACCGATGAAGCGATTGACCTTGCCCTGCGCTGCGAACAGGCTGGCCGCGAGGTGGCAGGTATTCACCAGTCAGAAGGTGCCTCGCTCTCAAGCGGTGAGGGCGTGCGAGTATACGCCAATAGCCACGGCTTTTTGGGGACTCAAAAGGGTAGCAGTCACTCACTCTCCTGCATGCTGATTGCCCAAGATGAGCAAGGCATGCAGCGGGATTATGACTATACGTCTGCGCGTAACCCGCAGCAGCTTCGCCACCCAGAGGAGGTGGGGTGTGAGGCAGCAGCGCGAACGTTGCGGCGTCTAGGAGCGCGACGCCCCCCGACGGGAACGTTTCCTGTGCTGTTCGATCCCTCCCTTGCTAGCGGCCTTATCGGCCACCTTATGGGTGCTCTGGCGGGCGGCGCGCTTTATCGAGAAGCCTCGTTTTTATGTGATCGCTTGGGTAGCCCGCTATTCCCCGATTGGTTTGGGTTAGAAGAGCGCCCGATGGAAGTGGGAGCAACGGCTAGTTCACCGTTTGATGCGGAGGGTGTACAAACCCGTAGCAACCGGTTTATTGATCAGGGGAGGGTGGCGAGTTACATGCTCTCTGCCTACAGTGCGCGTCGTTTAGGGATGCAGTCCACGGGCAATGCGGGCGGCGCGCGCAACATGCGCTTGTTAGCGCCGTTAACGCCGCGGGAAGAGCTGTTAACACAGATGGGGCGTGGTATTTGGGTGACCGAGCTCATGGGGCAGGGCGTTAACGGCGTCACTGGCGACTATTCCCGGGGAGCAGCGGGTTTCTGGATTGAGAATGGCGAAGTACAGTACCCCATTGAGGAGTTTACTATTGCTAGTAACCTCAACAAGATGTTCGCGGGGCTAAGCGGTGTGGGAAGTGATACGGATACCCGTGGCAGTATTCACACGGGTAGCTGGCTGATTGATGCGATGACAGTGGCAGGAAGCTAGTCGACAAGTGCTGACTTGGTAAACTAGCTACTGGTCTTCGTCAAACCGTGCGTCGAACAGAGCTTCAATGGCATCTAGCGCCTGTTCGGCGTCGCTTCCTTCAGCGGCGACAGTGAGCTCGGTGCCGCAGGGGGCAGCCAGCATTAGCAGCGACATAATATTGGCGGCATCGGCTTTCTGCTGCTGCTTATAAACCACGATATTCGCGGAAAACTGCTGGCCACATTTCACCAGTTTGGTGGCCGCGCGGGCATGAAGACCACGCTGGTTGGTAAGTGTTAAGGTTCTTTTGGGCACTCTGGTTCCTTTTTGCCGAGTGGGTCTTGAAACTTAGGTCTTGAAAAACTAAGGTCTTGAAAAACTTAGGTCTTGAGAAGCTTAGGCCTTAAAAGTTAGGTCCTGAAACTCAGGGCGTGCTGGCAGCGGTGGGTGTGGTAACGCATGGTACCGCTGGCTCTTCGCTCAGCGTGTATTGTAACCCCAGCTCACGGTGTCTCAACTGTACTTCTCCGGTCTGTTTAACCAGCTTTTTAGCAAGCTGTTCGGCCATATAAACAGAGCGGTGTTGCCCGCCGGTGCAGCCAATAGCCACGGTTATATAACTTCGCTGGCTATTTTGGTAAGCCGGAAGCCACTTTTCCAACCAAGCCTGAATATCATTGGTCATTGCCTCGACCATTGGGTAGCTACTTAAAAACGCCACTATATTAGCATCACGCCCTGTAAATTGGCGCAGGGTAGGGTCCCAATAAGGGTTGGGCAGGCAGCGAACATCGAAGACTAAGTCGGCATCCATGGGTACGCCGCGTTTGTAGCCAAACGACTCAAACGTCAGTGTTAGCTGATCTTTTCGCTGGTGGGCGACTTGATCAGTAATGCGGCGTCTCAGGTCATGCACGGATAAGCGCGACGTATCGATCAACAAGTCAGCGAGATCGCGAATTTCAAGCAGCGTCTCTTCTTCTTTATTGATGGCCTCTTCCAACGTCATTTCGCTATCCCGGGTAAGCGGGTGGCGACGGCGGGTGGCTGAGTAACGCTCCAAAAGAATGCGCGCATCCGTGGTCAGATAGATGACCTGAAAACGAATTTCTCGCTGGCGTAGTTCTTCCAGTAAAGCTGGGAGGCGTTCAAGCGCCGTAGGAAGGTTGCGCGCGTCAATGCTCACTGCTAAGTGAGTGCGCTCGCCTTGCTCACGTAGTTCATCAACTAATGAGCCCAGCAGCATGGCGGGTAAATTGTCGATAGCGTAGTAGCCAAGATCCTCTAGCGCTTGTAAGGCGATAGATTTACCGGACCCTGAACGGCCGCTAATGATCACCAGTTGCATAGCGTCTCTCTTGGCTTGCATGGGAGGAAATTATCGCTGCGTGCAGTGGCCACCGCCCATAAAGCCTAGGCGGCTTGTTCGCGAATCTTGGCGGTAATAAGTGCTAAGAGTTCGCGCTGACTATCGGCTTTACGTAACTGCTGACGCGTATGGGCGTCGTTCATAATAGTAGCCACTTGGCCAAGCAGTGCTAGGTGGGTGTCATCTGCCTCTTCTGGTACCAGCAGCACAAACACAAGATCCACCGGGTCGCCATCAATGGCGTCGAAGTCTACTGGCTCAGCAAGCTTTAAAAAGCCAGCAATGGGTGCGCTACAGTGAGGACTGCGAGCGTGGGGGATGGCAACCCCGTTGCCTATCCCCGTACTGCCTAGTCGCTCGCGGCCAATGAGTCGGCTAAACACCTCTTGGCTATCTAGGCTGGGTGTATTTTGGGCGATAAAGGTGCTGAAAAACTCCAGCACCCGTTTTTTGCTGCCCCCGGGAACGTCATAAAGCACGCGCTCCGGGGGGAGGATGGTTTCCAACGTCATTGAGTTAACGCACACCAGCGCCCTGGGCGCGAGCTTGTGCTTTTTCCTTATGTTTAACGAGTTGACGATCGATTTTGTCTGCTAGCGCATCAATAGCGGCATACATGTCGTTATCAAGCGCTTCGGCGTGAAGGTCTGCACCGGCAGCGTGCAGTGTGCAGGCTGCTTGCTGGCGCTCCTTCTCAACAGATAAGGTCACTTGCACCGTGGTAATGTTGTCGTAGTGGCGTTCAACGCGCTCTAGCTTTTCGTTAACGTAGTCGCGCAAGGCGTCAGTCAGTTCAACGTGATGACCAGTGATGTTTACTTGCATTGACGTGCTCCTTATCCATCGGACTGTACTTCGATTGTAACCCTTTTTACGCTATTGCAAAGCCCTTGCGTTGAGTTTGTTCATACGTACCGCTTAACTAGCGTAAACGGCGGCGCTCACTTGACGAGGGAATGCCCATTGACTCCCGATATTTTGCGACAGTACGCCGTGCAACGCTAATGCCCCCCTCTTCAAGCAGAGTCACCAAGCGGCTATCGGAGAGCGGTTTTCCTGAGGGCTCATCCTGAATCAGCTTTTTGATGCGGGCGCGAATGGCTGTGCTGGAGTGGCTGTCGCCGCCGTCTTGGCCGCTTACCTGGCTTGAGAAGAAGTACTTAAGCTCGAAAACGCCCCGTGGCGTGTGAATAAATTTCTGCGTGGTCACACGAGATATGGTGGATTCGTGCATCTCTACCGCTTCAGCAATATCCGCTAAAATCAGCGGTTTCATTGCTTCTTCGCCATGCTCCAGAAAGCCAATTTGGCGTGCAATAATTTCACGCCCAACTCGTAGCAGCGTGTCATTGCGACTCGATAAGCTTTTGATCAGCCAGCGGGCTTCTTGGAGGTGCTCTTTGAGGAACTGGTTGTCTTGGCTTTTGTCTGCGCGTTTGATCAAGCTGGCGTAGTCGGGCTGTATACGCAAGCGTGGTAGTGCTTCTGGATTGAGCTCTAAATGCCAACCTTCATTGTCGTGCCGAACGACTAGGTCGGGGGTGATGTAGCTGTCGTCGGTAACGCCATAGGTGCTCCCAGGGCGTGGGTCAAGGCTGCGAATTAAACGGATGACATCGTCAAGCTGCTCGTCATCAAGGCTTAAACGGCGCTTGAGAAGCCGCATATCGTCTTTGCCTAATGCTTCCAAAAACTGGCGAACCAGCCGTTTGGCGGGCATTAGCAGAGGGGTGTCCTCAGGTAGTGAGGCGAGTTGCAGCATCAGGCATTCACGCAGGTCTCGGGCAAAGACGCCGGTGGGCTCAAATTGCTGCAAGCGCAGCAGGGTATTTTCCACTTCCCGCTGGCTTAAGCTGTCATGGCCTTGGGCTTTTAATCCTTCCCGAATGTCATTAAGCGGCTGGGTGAGATAGCCGTTGGCATCCAGCGCATCAATCAGGCTTTCCGCGATGGCGTATTCTCGCGGGCTAAAGTCTGTCATGGCCAGTTGCCATAGCAGGTGGCCATGTAGGCTTTGTCCAGCGGCTTGGCGCTCGAAGTCGGGGCCTTCACTGCTGCCACCCAGGCTGCCTATGTCTTGATAGGTATCTGACCAGTCACTGTCGACGGAGAGTTCGTTGGGGATGCTCTCGGACCACTCAGCCTCTTGAGGCTCACTGACAGCCTGCTCGCCAAACTCATCTTCTTGCTCAAGCATGGGATTGGCATCTAGCGCTTGCTGAATTTCTTGACGAAGGTCCAGCGTCGATAGCTGAAGCAGGGCGATAGCCTGCTGCAGCTGAGGTGTCATGGTCAGCTGTGTGCCGATACGCAATTGGAGAGAAGCTTTCATGACCATCTGAGAACCACTCGTTAATCAGAAAGCTCCACCCTAGAGTGAGTTATGGCTTGGTGCAAGTGCAATAAGCATGCCACTAAAAGAAATGCTTCTGCAGGTCACTGTTTAAAGGCGGAAATCGGCGCCTAAATAGACATCTCGAACCTTCTGGTTGTTGAGGATTTCCTGGGCGTTTCCACTGGCAATGATGTGACCGTCGCCAACAATGTAGGCAATATCACAAATATCCAGCGTTTCACGAACGTTATGGTCGGTGATCAATACACCAATGTGGCGTTTCTTTAACGCTCGAATGATAGCTTTAATTTCCCCAACGGAAATCGGGTCAACCCCGGCAAAAGGTTCATCCAGCAGGATAAAGGCCGGTTCGGTGGCCAAAGAGCGGGCGATTTCAACACGGCGGCGTTCGCCCCCAGAAAGACTCATGCCTAAGTTGTCGCGTATATGAGTGATGTGAAAATCTTCAAGTAGTAACTCAAGTTGTGCTTCCCGGGCGCTTCGATCAAGCTCTTTGCGTGTCTCTAAAATGGCCATAATGTTGTCAGCCACGGAGAGCTTGCGGAAGATGGAAGCTTCCTGGGGTAGATAACCAATCCCTGCCATGGCGCGTTCATGCATAGGAGCATGAGTGAGGTCAAGGTCGTCAATGCCTACTTTGCCCGCATCCAATTTGACCAACCCCACAATCATATAAAACGAGGTGGTTTTACCTGCGCCATTAGGGCCAAGTAGCCCAACCACGCTACCTTGAGTGATTTCCAGATTAATATCTTTAACCACACGGCGGCGCTTATAGCTCTTCGCTAAATGATGGGCGTAGAGCGTTTTTACTGGTGTGGGGGCTGGGGATGTTGATGCTGCCACGTGGCCACTTCCTATTGTTCGGGCTGAAGGATCATACGAATACGCTGATTTTCACTGCCGCTAACGTCAGAGCGTGCTTGTACTACTTCTTGATCGATAAAGTACTCTAAACGTCCACCTTGGAAGTGATCTCCTTGCTGGGTCAGCTCAGCTTGGTCAATCAGCTCAACCCGGCGTTCGGAAACGTGATAAATAATCCGACGCGCCCAGCCTTCTATAGGGGTTTCTTGGTCTTCAATTTGGTTACGCAAGTAAGCACGCTCGCCCGTAGCGATGGCGCGAGACAACTCGCCAGCATTGTTACGCTGAATTTCGACACGCTCTCCGCGTAGCTGCATATTGCCTTGGCGAATGTCAACGTTACCGGTGTACACGGCTGTCCCTGCTCGTTGGTCAAGGTCTAACCGGTCGGCCTCCACATGAATAGGCGCTTGGTTTTGTGCCGCTACAGGCAGTGCAATTGTGACAAGCGGCACGGCTAGGGCAAGAAGTGCAGTGCGGATTAGAGCATTCATCGCGACTCCTAAGGGGAACGGGTGGCCGGCGGATGAACGCCGCGCACGTTGTTGGTTAAACGGACTTGGCTGTCATCCAGCCATACATCCATTCGGGAGGCTTCCATACGCTGAGGGGGCTGCTGCAACACTACGTGGGTGTCGCTCCAGGCATGCCGGGTGGTCCCGTCGTAGTTTAATAGTTCGCTATCAAGCTGCCACCCCTCTTCAGGCGCTAGTAGCCGCGCGGAGCCTGCCAATGTTAATGCTTGGGTTTCAGTATTGAGGGTGCCAGTGTTCGCCGTGGCGAGCCACTCACGTTGTTCGCTATCAAACAGCGTGGCACGGGGTGACAACACGTCAGTCATTGCCGTTTGCGGAGTATGCACCAGCCGTGGGGTTACCAGAGATTGCTGAATAGTGCCTGTTTCGCCAAATAGGGTAATTTCGGCATTCTCTAATACGTGCCCAGGTTCCTGGGCACGAGCTTCAGAGTCAATCTCAGTCTCCTGGGGGCCGCGAGGGTCTAGCCAAACCAGCACGCCGCCTAGGGCGATGACCATTGCCGTGATCCAGACCCGTTTTCTTACCCTAAAGCGCATTATGGCTGTCCGTGCAGATACGTATCGAGTACGGCATCCCAGTGCCCTTGGGACGTTAGGAGCGTATCGCAAATTTCACGCACAGCCCCGTGTCCGCCAAGGCGTTCAGTGATCCAGTCGGCATGGGGGTGCATGTAGTCCGGAGCATTGGGGACCGTAATACCGACACCGGAGCGCTTGATCGGAGCAAGATCAGGTAGGTCATCTCCACAGTAGGCGACCTGTTCTAAGGTGATATCAAGCCGCTGACAAAGCGCTCTCAGGGTAGTGAGTTTGTCTTCACAGCCCTGGTATACGTGAGTGATTCCTAAGGCAGCAGCGCGCTGGCTCACCATAGGTGAATCACGGCCGGTAATCAGCGCCACATGGATGCCGACACGCTTGAGTAACTTCAGGCCATGACCGTCCTGGGTGTGAAACGCTTTGATTTCGATACCGTCAGCCTGAAAATAGAGACGGCCGTCAGTAAGTACACCGTCTACATCAATCGCAAGCAGTTTTACGCGGCGAAGTCGGTCGAGTAGTGCATCAGGTAGGGCCATAAAGCCTCCATCATCCATTGCCAAAAAAGCAGTATAAAGTCGTTAAATAACGCCGCTGGCAAGCAGGTCATGCATATGCAGCGCGCCGATGGGGCGCTGCTGTTCATCAACAACAGCCAGTGCAGTGATACGGTTATCTTCCATAATGCGCACCGCTTCGGCAGCTAGTATGTCTGGACCAATGCGCTTGCCGGGGCGCGTCATTACGTCATCTACCTGAACATCGCGCAGGTCGTGGTGTTGGTCTAGCGTGCGACGCAAGTCGCCGTCGGTATAGACCCCGGCAAGACGGCCTTCGCTATCCACCACGCAGGTAAAGCCCAGCCCTTGGCGTGTTATCTCAAGTAGTGCATCGCGCAGCGGGCTGCCCAGCGCTACTTGAGGGAGCCGTGAGCCATCGTGCATTAAGTCGCTAACACGCAGTAGTAAGCGCTTACCGAGGCTGCCGCCAGGGTGAGAGAGGGCAAAGTCTTCAGCGGTAAAGCCCCGTGCTTCCAATAGGGCAACAGCAAGGGCGTCGCCTAGGGCAAGGGCGGCGGTGGTGGAGCTGGTGGGTGCTAGGTCAAGCGGGCAGGCTTCTCGTTCTACACCGCTATCCAGGTGGGCGTCTGAGTGCTGTGCAAGAGTGGAGCCTGGGCGGCCAGTCATACTGACCAGCGGTGTGCCAAGACGCTTGAGTAGCGGAAGTAGGGCCGTTACTTCAGCGGTTTCACCGGAGTTAGAGAGTGCCAAAACCACATCGGCGCGGGTAATCATGCCCAAGTCGCCATGGCTGGCTTCACCTGGGTGAACAAAAAAGGCTGGAGTGCCTGTGCTGGCTAGGGTGGCTGCGATTTTGCCGGCGATATGACCTGACTTTCCCATGCCGGTGACTACCACGCGTCCCTGACAGGCAAGCATAAGCTGACAGGCGTGGTCAAAGCTTTCATCTAGCTTGGCTTGCAAGCCGCCAATAGCCGCTTGCTCGATTTGCAAGGTGCGCAGTGCACTTTCACGCAGTTGGCTGGGTGTGGATAGTGGCTGACGCATGGCGTGTCTCGTTTCATCGATGTGAATAGGTGACTAGTAAGAATAACATCTTGAAGCAGTGTTTAGCTAAAGCATGCAGCAAGTACCCGCGGTATTAGTGAGTTCTATTGACGAATGGTTTGTACGGCAATGATTTGCGCGACTGTTACTAAGAGTAGCGTTAGGATACGATGTTCGATAATATTTCGAAAACACTGTTTTCTAAACTGCCCCGCGCCCAGTCGGTTTATACTGACGCGTTCTGGCAACACGATGAAGGTCAATCAGCTTATGACGGATGTTCCCTTCATACAGGTTGAAGATGTTTACTTTTCCCGTGGAGATAACGATATCTTCCGTGGCGTTAATATGACCATTCCGCGTGGCAAAGTCACCGCTATTATGGGGCCAAGCGGCACGGGTAAAACAACGCTATTGAAGCTCATTGGTGGCCAATTAACGCCAGACCGTGGGCGGATTTTAATTGATGGGCAGGATGTTCACCGCCTGTCACGCAAGGCGTTGTTTACGCTACGTAAGCGCATGGGAATGCTGTTTCAGAGCGGCGCGCTGTTTTCGGACTTAGATGTTTTCGAGAATGTGGCCTTCCCGCTGCGGGTGCATACTGACTTGCCCGACACCATGATTCGCGACTTAGTGTTGCTAAAGTTGCAGGCAGTAGGGTTGCGGGGGGCAAGGCATTTAACTCCCGCTGAGCTATCAGGGGGTATGGCGCGGCGGGTGGCATTAGCGCGGGCAGTCGCACTTGACCCTGAGTTAATCCTTTATGATGAGCCATTTGTAGGCCAGGACCCTATCTCTATGGGTGTGCTGGTGCAATTGATTAAGCGGCTCAATCAGGCGCTGTCGCTGACCTCGGTAGTGGTCTCCCATGATATCAAGGAAACGTTGAGTATTGCCGACTACCTCTACCTGATTGCGGATGGGCAGGTGGCGGCGCACGGCACTCCGAGCTCGCTAGAGGTGAATCAAGACCCTCGTGTGAGCCAATTTATGCACGGCGAGCCAGATGGTCCGGTGCCGTTTCACTATCCCGCAGAGACGCTCTACCGGGATATTCTCGGTCACGATTTAGCACTTAAGGCAGGGTAGATGCAGTCTAAATTTTCTCACTACACGGCGCGGGTTACCCGTCTGGGTCGGAAAGGGTGTGATGTGGTCGAGGCCCTGGGGCGCGCCACGGTGTTTCTCGCCCAATCGGCAGTGGGCGTGCCTTCTCGAGAAGGGTGGTCGCTTTGGTTGCGTCAAATGCACTTTGTTGGTGTGCTGTCGTTGGCCATTGTGCTGGTGTCAGGGCTGTTTATTGGCATGGTGCTGGCGCTTCAGGGATATACCATTTTGGTGGATTTCGGCGCCGAGCAGGCGCTGGGCCAAATGGTGGCGCTTTCGCTACTACGTGAGCTGGCTCCTGTAGTGGCAGCACTGCTGTTTGCCGGGCGGGCAGGGTCTGCATTAACGGCTGAAATTGGCCTGATGAAGGCCACCGAGCAGCTCACCAGTATGGAAATGATTGGGGTAGACCCACTGCGACGCGTGGTAGCTCCAAGGCTGTGGGCAGGCTTTGTGGCGCTGCCTATTCTTACTGTGGGCTTTAGCGTGGTAGGCATCTGGGGCGGCTACTTGGTGGGCGTAGAGTGGCTGGGCGTATTTGAAGGCTCTTATTGGAGCAATATGCAGGCCAGCGTGTCGTTCATCGATGATATCGGCAATGGCATGATCAAGAGCGTGGTGTTCGCGCTGGTGGTGACCTGGATTGCTGTGTTTCAGGGTTATGACCTAGTACCAACCTCTGAGGGGATTTCTCGAGCTACCACCCGTACGGTGGTCTACTCCTCGTTAGCGGTGCTAGGGCTGGATTTCGTTTTAACCGCCGTTATGTTCGGCGGCCTTTAAGGGTGGAGTAATGTCATGAAGCGCAGCAAAACCATGGAGTTTGGCGTTGGCCTGTTTATGTTGGCTGGCATCATAGGGCTGGTATTCCTCGGCCTGAGAGTCAGCGGTTTAACGCTCTCAGCACCTTCAGATACGTTCCGCTTGGAGGCCAACTTCGCCAATATCGGTGGGTTGAAGCCGCGTGCCCGCGTCACTATGGCAGGGGTTACCGTGGGCCGGGTGGAGTCAATCGAGCTGGATACGGAGTGGTACGACGCTCGTGTCACTTTAAGCTTGGATAGTGAGCTTGAAGGCCAGCTTTCCCAGGATACCACCGCAGCCATATTAACGGCTGGCCTATTGGGCGAGCAGTACATTGGGCTAAGTGTTGGTGGGGCACCAGATGTGCTTGAGGAGGGTGACGTGATTCGTGATACGCAGTCCGCTCTGGTGCTTGAAGAACTTATTCAGCAATTTGTATCCAATATGGTCAGCAACTAGCTGCCTTTAGCTATCTTCATTTGAGAGGTTGATATGATGCATAAGGTTTTTCCTGTTTTCGTTCAGCGGCTCGCGTTGGCTGCCATGCTGTTGCTGGCACCGCTGCTGGCCCAAGCACAAACACAGTCTCCAGAAGAGATGATTCGAGACAATATCGAATCCTTTATGAGCCAAATTAATGGCAAAGAGGACTACTACGCCAATAATCTAGATGAGTTGAAGGCGCTGGTGAATGAAAGCCTCAACGAAGTAGCAGATTTTCGCTATATCGGTGCCAGTGTGATGGGCAGCTATTTCCGTAATGCCACGCCAGAGCAGCGCAGCCGTTTTGCGGATGTCTTCCGCCAGACGCTGATCGATACCTACACGCGTGGTCTGGTGACCTTCGACTACGACGAGCTGCGTGTGTTGAGCCAACAGCGTGCCCAGCGTCACGAAGATCAGGCCAGCGTCGATATGGAAGTGGTGGCCAACAATGGTCAGGTCTACCCGGTCAGCTACAGCCTGCGTCTTTCTGACGGCCAATGGCGTGTCGTGAACGTAATTGTCAACGGCATTAACCTGGGCTTGACCTTCCGTAATCAGTTCGACCAAGCCATGCGTGACAATAACCGCGATTATGATGCGGTCATCCGTGGTTGGGCGCCAGAAATAGGTGTGGACGAGCTAGAGCAGGGAGGCGACGCGTGACATCGCTGCTGTCTCGTTCAGAGGTGTCCCTAACGATTCAGGGTGATGCGCTCATGGTTGCTGGCGACCTGACAATGAATGTAGCGACTGAGGTGGCCGCTGCAGGTGTGAAATGGTTACGCAGTGCCAAGTGTTTAGAGGTCTGCTTTGACTTTGAGCAAGTCAGTAAGGCCAGCAGCGTTGCTATTAGTGTCTTATTTGAATGGCTGCGTGCTTGCCAAGCGCTGCAGATCACGGTTCGTTCGATTGTCTTGTCGGCCCCGCTCAAGCGGCTGGCCTCTTTGGCGGAGTTGGATGCGCTTACTTCCTCATCCGTTTCAGCTTGAACTGAGCGATCTTTAGAGCAGCCCACGGGCTGCTCTATTTATTGGTGGCTTGCACGGCATCGCCAAGCGTGTCGCTTTTCTTTATCATGTTCGCCTATTGCTTATTATTTCAACGACCCCAAAGGAGTTTCCTGTCTCATGCAACCCAACGAGGTAAAAGCACTGCTTGAATCCCGCATCGATGGGTGTGAGTTTCACATCCAGGGTGAAGGCTGCAATTTTCAGGTGATTGCAGTTGGTGAAGCCTTTGAAGGTCTTTCTCCAGTGAAGCGTCAACAGCTTGTATACGCAGCGCTTAGCGAGGAAATCGCTTCGGGTGCACTGCACGCTATCAGCATTAAAACGTTTACTCCGACGCAGTGGCAAACTGCGGCGGAAAACGCTCAGTAACGGCCGCTCCATGGATAAACTCATTATTACGGGCAATGGCTCGGTGGATGGCGAAGTATGGGCAAGCGGTGCGAAAAATGCCGCGCTGCCTATTCTATGCGCGAGCCTATTGGCAGATGGCCCAGTGGTTATCGGTAACCTGCCGCATTTGCAGGATATTACCACCACGCTTGAGCTGTTGGGACGAATGGGCGTTGAGCCTGTGATGGGTGAAAAACTGAGCATTCAACTGGATGGCTCTCAGGTCACTCAATGCCATGCGCCTTACGAGCTGGTGAAAAAGATGCGCGCCTCTATTCTGGTGCTGGGGCCGCTGCTGGCGCACTTTGGTAAGGCGGATGTCTCACTGCCTGGTGGTTGCGCCATTGGCTCACGCCCGGTGGATTTGCACCTGCGTGGTCTGGAAGCCATGGGGGCGGAGATCCACGTTGAAGCGGGCTATATTCGTGCCCGTGTCGACGGTCGTTTAAAAGGTGCAACGATCTTTTTTGATACCGTGACGGTGACAGGCACAGAAAATCTGCTCATGGCGGCTACGCTCGCCGACGGCAGAACGGTTCTTGAAAACGCCGCCCGTGAGCCTGAGGTGGTGGATCTGGCCGAGTGCTTGATCAAAATGGGCGCGAAGATTCATGGTCACGGCACGGACACCATCATCATTGATGGCGTTGCCTCGCTGCACGGCTGCGAGCACGATGTCATGCCCGACCGTATCGAGACGGGCACCTTCCTGGTCGCGGCGGCAATGACCGGCGGGCGGGTAAAAGTGAAGCGTACCCGGGCCGATATTCTTGAAGCGGTACTCGCTAAGTTGGAAGAGGCGGGTGCGGAGGTCGACAGCGGTGAAGATTGGATTTCGCTGGATATGCATGGCAAGCGCCCGAAGGCGGTTAATATCCGAACGGCGCCTTATCCCGCATTCCCCACCGATATGCAGGCTCAGTTCGTCGCTATGAATGCCGTTGCAGACGGGCATTCACGGGTAGTAGAGACAATCTTCGAAAACCGCTTTATGCACGTTCAAGAGCTTAACCGGATGGGCGCGAATATCGTACTGGAGGGTAACGCCGCGTTAATTAAGGGCGTTGATAAGCTTTCTGGAGCCCCGGTGATGGCAACGGACCTTCGTGCTTCGGCATCTCTGGTTATTGCGGCCATGATGGCCGAAGGAGAGACCCTGGTCGATCGCATCTACCATATTGATCGTGGCTACGAGTGTATCGAGGAAAAATTACAGCTGCTGGGGGCGAAAATTCGCCGTATCCCCGGCTAAGCCACGCGGACAACACTGGCCTTAGACCATGAGTAAGCAACTGATTTTAGCCCTTTCAAAAGGGCGTATTTTGGATGAAACGCTGCCTCTGCTGGCAGATGCGGGCATTACGCCCGCTGAAGACTTAAGTAAAAGCCGCAAGCTGCTTTTTGATACTAACTTGCCGGACGTCAAGCTGGTGATCATCCGCGCCACCGATGTGCCCACCTACGTACAATTAGGTGCCGCCGATGTGGGCATTGCAGGTAAAGACGTGCTGCTTGAGCATGGCGCGGAAGGCCTTTATGAGCCGCTAGATCTAGAGATTGCTCGCTGCAAGCTGATGACTGCGGGTGTTACCGGGCAGCCCCCTGCCAAAGCACGCCGCCGCGTGGCGACCAAGTTCGTCAACGTAGCGCGTCGCTACTACGCCGAGCAGGGGATCCAGGCAGAGGTCATCAAGCTCTACGGGGCGATGGAGCTGGCTCCGCTCATGAACTTGGCCGATGAGATCGTCGATATCGTCGACACTGGCAATACGCTTCGCGCTAACGGTATGGAACCCCGTGAGCTCATTGCCCATATCAGCACGCGTTTGGTGGTCAACAAAGCGGCCATGACCATGAAGCACGACCGTATTAAGCCGCTGCTAGCGCGCCTGGAAAGTGCCGTAAAAAAGCGTCAGACGCAGCCTATCGAATGACACGAGGTTCATCATGAGCGATACAACCACAGCCACTATTGCCCGCCTCTCGACCAGTGAAACGGCTTTCCATCAGCGCCTCGATGCGCTGTTGGATTGGGAGGGCGTGTCTGATAAAGCGGTCCAGGCTCGTGTTGAGGAAATCTTGGCAGACGTTAAGCAACGCGGTGATCAGGCGGTCATTGAGGCAACCAACCGCTTTGACCGTCTATCGGTCGAATCGATGGCGCAATTGCGCCTAATGCCAGAGCAATTAAAGAAGGCGTATGATGGTTTGCCTGCCGAGCAGCGTGATGCCCTGGCAATGGCTGCCGAGCGTATTAAGCGCTACCACGAGCGGCAAAAACCGACCTCTTGGCAGTATGAAGAAGCCGATGGCACGGTGTTAGGCCAAAAAGTGACACCGCTTGATCGTGCAGGCATCTATGTTCCAGGCGGTAAGGCGGCTTATCCGTCGTCCGTACTGATGAATGCCATTCCTGCCCACGTGGCAGGTGTGCGTGAAATCGTCATGGTGGTACCTACCCCTGATGGTGTGTTGAATGATCTGGTATTGGCGGCGGCGCACCTAGCGGGCGTGGACTACGTCTTCACTATTGGTGGCGCCCAGGCCGTTGCCGCGCTTGCCTACGGTACGCAAAGCGTTCCTCGGGTCGATAAAATTGTGGGACCCGGCAACATCTACGTGGCCACTGCCAAGCGGGCCGTGTTCGGCCAGGTCGGCATCGATATGATTGCCGGGCCCTCCGAGATTATGGTGGTGTCGGATGGGCAAACCGACCCGGATTGGATCGCCATGGACCTCTTCTCTCAGGCGGAGCATGACGAAGATGCCCAGGCGATTTTGGTGAGCTGGGATGCCGCGCATTTGGACGCCGTGGCGGCTTCCATCGAGCGGTTGCTGCCAACGCTAGAGCGCGAAAAGATTGCCCGCGCATCCCTGAACCGTCGCGGCGCACTGATTCTGTGTACAGATCAGGCCGAAGCGGTTGAGATGATTAACCGTATCGCTCCTGAGCATCTTGAATTGTCGGTTGCTGAGCCTGAGGCATGGCTAGACGATATCCGCCATGCGGGCGCTATCTTTATGGGGCGCCACACGTCGGAAGCGCTGGGGGATTACTGCGCGGGGCCGAACCATGTGCTGCCGACATCCGGCACGGCGCGATTCTCATCACCGCTCGGGGTGTACGACTTCCAGAAACGCTCTTCCATTATCCACTGTTCCCCTGAAGGGGCGTCTGAGCTGGGTAAAGTCGCTTCGGTGTTGGCCCGTGGGGAGTACCTCACTGCCCATGCTCGCTCTGCCGAGTACCGGGTTCGCGATTAACGGGCAGTGTGTTTAGTGTAGCAGGGCGGCTTTAAGAGCCGCTCTGCCTGTCGGCTGATGTTGCGTTGGTCGGCACCGGGCGCTCGCCTACCTCCAGCGTCATCTCCATGCGCTCGCCGCCGCGGACAATCGTCAGAGGCAGTGACGTGCCGGGAGGAATAGATGCAATGTCACTCATAGTAGCGCGTGCATCTAAAATGACCTGGCCATCAATAGAGAGCAGTACATCCCCCGGTTGTAAGCCTGCCTGTGCGGCAGGTCCGCCGCTTACCACGCCTGCTACGATCACGCCTTGTGGGGTGCGTAGCCCAAACGAGGCTGCGAGCTCTCGCGAAAGCGCCTGAGCCTCAATGCCCAGCCAGCCGCGAATTACGCGACCGCGAGTCACCAGCTCATTGAGTATGCTGTGGGCAAGGTTGGCGGGAATTGCGAAGCCGATACCTTGAGAGCCGCCTGAACGTGAGAAAATTGCCGTATTAATTCCCACTAGAGCGCCATCAGGATTAACGAGTGCGCCGCCTGAGTTGCCGGGGTTAATGGCCGCATCGGTCTGAATAAAATCCTCATATGCATTAAGCCCTAAATGGCTGCGCCCTGTGGCGCTAATAATGCCCATGGTGACGGTTTGGCCAACGCCGAAGGGGTTGCCAATTGCCAGTGCCACATCGCCGACGGCGACCTGTTCTGAGTCGGCAAGCTCAATCACCGGTAGATTTTCAAGATCAATGCGCAGCACTGCTAAGTCGCTTTCTGGGTCTGTACCAATCACTTCGGCCAGCGTTTCACGCCCATCGCGTAGGGCAACCTGGATTTGATCCGCGCCATTAATCACATGATGGTTAGTCAGTACATAGCCATCCTTGCTGACAATGACGCCAGATCCCAAGCTGGAGAGCATCCGTTGGTGGGTTGTGGCATCGTCACCGCTGAAGAACTGCCGGAAAAAGGGGTCTGACATCAGTGGATGCTGGTCGCGCTCTACAATCCGGGATGAATAGATGTTCACCACCGCAGGCGCCGCTTGGTTAACTGCATCGGAGTAGCTAGCCGGGCCCTGGTTGCGGGCAAGAGGTTCTGCTTGGCGAATGTCGGGCGCGGGTCGGTTACTGCTCTGCTCGTTGCTGGTAGTGGGTACCAGTGCCGGGGGTGTTTCCACCGCTGCGGGCGGAGTCTGTCGAAACGGGTTTGGCAACTGCTCTGGGAACGCGAGCAGTAGCACGGCAGCTAGCAAGAGCCCCGTGGTAATGGGCCATAAATAGGGCAGCACAGAACGGTGCATGCGAGGATTCCTCAGCGGGTGGCAGTCTAAATAGTCGCGAGGTTCGCGATAATGCGGAGCGAGTTTTACAATGGCGTTATGGTAACACTGAATGCCGCTGTGCCTCACGGTGGCTGTTTAAACTGTTAAGGAGTGAGTGTGAATCATCGCGATCAACTTGTCGCCGCTTGTGACCATCAGCTGCGAGCCGAGCAATTTAAGGACTTTACGGTTAATGGGTTGCAAGTTGAAGGGCGTGATACCGTCAAGCGAGTGATGTCAGGAGTGACGGCGTGCCAGGCGCTGTTGGATGAGGCGGTAGCATGGCAGGCTGACATGGTGTTGGTGCATCACGGTTATTTTTGGAAAAACGAGCCAGTGCCTATTACAGGAATGAAACAGCGCCGCATTAAAACGTTGCTCGCCAATGGTATAAGCCTTCTTGCCTATCATTTGCCATTAGATGCCCATGCGGAGATGGGCAACAATGCTCAGTTAGCTAAGCGGCTCGGTTGGAAAGTAGAAGGCTGTTTGGATGGGGAGCTGGGGGAAGGGCTGCTCTGGTCGGGGCGTTTGGTTGCGCCCCAAAGTATTGGTGAGCTTGCTGAGCAAATAAGCACCACGCTTCAGCGGTCTCCTCTTGTTGTGGAAGCGCCGTTTGCTGAGCAGCCTATAGAGCGAATCGCATGGTGTACGGGCGGAGCACAGGATATGATCACCACTGCCTACGAAGCAGGGGCGCAGGTGTTTGTGTCTGGAGAAATATCTGAGCGTACCACGCATTTGGCGCGTGAAATGGGGATTCACTATATTGCGGCGGGCCACCACGCCACTGAGCGTTATGGTGTCCAAGCGCTTGGTGAGTGGCTAGGCAGTGAGTTCGGTGTGGAGCATCGTTTTGTGGATATTGATAATCCTGCCTAACTCAAGGGCGCAGGGCACCTGTCGCTCATTGATCGGGTGCCCTGCTGGCGATACGCGGCAGTAATGGCGGCATTTGCCTTAGTAGCGGGGAGGTTGTGCTGCTGTACCTTCAGTAGGTTGGTGGCTCTCTTTTAAGCCAAAATCTTCTGACAGCGTACCGTTTTTGCCCGCTGCGTAGTCTCTAGGCATTGCCACGTTGCTGTCGTTTTCAGTGTCGCTTGTGGTGGTGCTGGATGACGGCTTAACGCTGGATAGTTTCCACTGAGTTGCTTCGTTCTCTACCTGTTGCTCAAGCTGATCAGCTTCGTGGCGAATGTTTTCTAAGCGCTGCTGAATGCTCGTTAAGTGGCTGCTCATGCCCTTCTTTAGTTCAGCGATTTGGTGTTCACGTTCAAGCAGTGTCTGCTTGAGTGAAGCGGCATCCCGCGCACCTTTGCTGAAAAGTCGATAGCACACTAAGCCGATGATAAAGCCGACGATTAATCCAATGATTGCAAAAGTGAATGGCGAGCTTGCTTCCACAGTCTTCTCCCTAAGTAATGCGCGCCACTGAACACAGGGCGTGGCTTTTAAAAACAGCCCCATTATAGGCGCGTCTAAGTCGGTTGGGTCAATCCGCTCATGCGCTTAGCGTTTAAGCGGCGTATAATTAGCCCCATTTTATTGAGCAAGCTTTATCTGGCGGGCGGTGGCGCGTCGAGGATACGGCTTGGACAATGCGTTGCGGGAGCACATTAATGGCATCAGTATCTGCACGTCAGGCGTCTGATCAAACGCGCCGGCCAACGCCGCTTGAGCGTTATCAAGAAGACCTCAAGCGTAGCGATTTCCAATATGACTCTGCCCAAGAACAAGCAGTGAAGCATCTGCAGCGCCTCTATGATGAGTTGGTGTCAGCGCCGACCACGGTGCCCAAAGCGATAGTCGCCAGTAAAGGCATCAAGGCCAAAATGGCAGGCTTGCTGGGTAAGAAAAATGAACCGGCCAAACCCCCAGTACCGCAGGTGAAAGGGCTCTATTTTTGGGGTGGCGTGGGGCGTGGAAAAACTTACTTAGTCGATACCTTTTATGAAGCACTGCCGTTTCCCGAGAAGATGCGCACGCATTTCCACCGCTTTATGCAGCGGGTGCACAACGAGCTGACACGCTATAAGGGCGAGAAAAATCCGCTTACGCTCATCGCCGGTAAATTTGCGGCAGAGGCGAGGGTAATCTGCTTTGATGAGTTTTTTGTTAAAGACATTACCGACGCGATGATTCTGGCCAATTTGCTGGAAGCACTGTTTGAGCGTGGTGTTGTGCTGGTGGCGACGTCGAATATTGTACCCAATGACCTCTATAAAGACGGCTTGCAGCGTGCACGATTTGTGCCTGCTATTGAGTTGCTGAACCGTCACTGTGAGGTGGTCAACGTTGATTCAGGGGTCGACTACCGCTTGCGTGCTCTTGAGCGTGCAGAAATTTTCCATGCGCCTTTAGATGATGCTGCCGAGCAGGAATTGGCACGCAGCTTCAGAGAAATTGCCGGACAGCCGGGTGAGGAGGGCGCGCCGCTGGAGGTGAATCACCGAGTGCTGAAAACTCGCCGCTTGCATGATGATGTGGTGTGGTTTGAGTTTGCCGAGCTGTGCGATGGCCCTCGTAGCCAAAATGACTATATCGAGCTTGCTCGGGAGTTTCACACAGTGTTGGTAGCCAACGTCCCGCGAATGGATGGTAAAACGGATGATCAGGCGCGGCGCTTTATCAACTTGGTGGATGAGTTTTATGACCGTGGCGTAAAGCTGTTGATGTCCGCTGAAGTGCCGGTGGAGTCGCTGTATAACGACGGTAAGCTCACATTTGAGTTTCAGCGTACTCTGTCGCGGCTCCAGGAGATGCAGTCTCGCGAGTACTTGGCGCTGGCTCATAAACCCTAGTGCCTGCGCATGCATCAAAAAAATAGCTACGGCACTTAACTTGGGCACATGCTTACTGTAGAATGCCGCCTCGCTACACGTTGCTGGCTAAAATCAGCAACCAAAAAAAATAGGGATGGTGCTTCACCGCTTGGCGGTGTGAGTCACCCAACACACTTAATCTGGTGATTTCATCCATGAAGACGTTCAGTGCTAAGCCGCAGTCCGTCCAGCGCGACTGGTACATTGTCGACGCTACGGACAAAACGCTCGGTCGCCTGGCAACCGAAATTGCTCGCCGCCTGCGTGGCAAGCATAAGCCCGAATTTACCCCTCACGTTGATACCGGCGACTACATCGTCGTGATCAATGCAGAGAAAGTCCAAGTAACCGGTAACAAGGCGAAGGCTAAAACCTACTACCGCCACACAGGTTACCCGGGCGGTCTGCGCTCCATGACATTCGACAAAATGCTCGACCACGCTCCCGAGCGTATCATCGAGTCTGCCGTTAAAGGCATGCTGCCGAAAGGTCCGTTGGGTCGCGCCATGTACTCCAAGTTAAAAGTGTACGCCGGTGCCGAGCATCCGCATGCTGCCCAGCAGCCGCTTGAACTGAACATCTGAGGAAATCTTCGCCATGACACAGCAGTATTACGGTACCGGGCGCCGCAAGACTTCCACCGCTCGTGTGTTCCTGAAGCCGGGTTCCGGCAAAATTACCGTCAACAACCGTGAGCTTGACCAGTACTTCGGTCGTGTTACCGGTCGCATGGTTGTTCGTCAGCCGTTAGAGTTGACTGAAACCCTAAACCAGTTCGACGTCTACGTTACCGTTGAAGGCGGCGGCGGCTCTTCACAGGCTGGCGCTATTCGTCACGGCATCACGCGTGCCCTGATGAATTACAACGAAGACCTGCGTCCTACGCTGCGTGCCGCTGGTTACGTTACCCGCGATGCTCGTCAGGTTGAGCGTAAGAAAGTCGGTCTGCGTAAAGCACGTCGTCGTCCGCAGTTCTCCAAGCGTTAATTTTACGCTATGTGGCAAACACGCCCAGGTCAAAGACCTGGGCGTTTTTTATTGGAATATCAAAAAATTATAACGCTCGTACCACCATGGTCCGGGGCGGTTGTTCTTGTGCAGAGCGCTTTGTTTTTTTAACATAGACTGTATTTGATATTCGTCGTCGCAAGACGCCTTTGCGACGGAACGGGTAAGCTGATGGGAGAAACCAGAAATGGCAGATAACGGCGTAAACAAAGGCCGGCGCCGTTTCCTCGTAGGCGCCACCTCCGTTGTGGGGGCGGTGGGCGCTGTCGGGGTTGCGGTCCCCTTTGTGGCATCTTGGCAGCCTAGTGCCAAGGCAAGAGCGGCAGGCGCGCCGGTTCAAGCGGATATTTCCAAGCTTGAGCCAGGTCAGCGTATGACCGTCGAGTGGCGTGGTCGCCCGATTTGGATCATTAATCGTACGCCTGAGATGATCGAACGGACCGAAGCGCTAGGGGCTGACAGCTTGGCGGATCCAGAGTCCGAAGTGCCACAGCAGCCTGCCTATATCCAGGGTGGTCTGCGCTCGATCAAGCCTGAGATTGGTGTCTTGATCGGCATCTGTACCCATTTGGGCTGTTCTCCCTTGTATCGGCCCGAGCCGGATGCGGAAGGGGTGGGTGTCGATAACTGGCCGGGTGGTTTCTTCTGCCCATGCCACGGCTCTCGTTTTGACTTGGCCGGTCGCGTCTTTAGCAACGTTCCTGCGCCGACGAACCTTGAAGTGCCCCCCTATCGCTTTGAAAGCGATGACATCATCGTGATCGGCGAAGACGAGGAGAGTGCCTAATGGCTAATCCAAATAAGGCAAAGGCCGAGAGTGGCATCATGCGCTGGGTGGACGACCGATTCCCTGCCACTCAAATGATGCAGGACCACTTGACCAAGTACTACGCGCCGAAGAACTTTAACTTCTTCTACATTTTTGGTGTGCTGGCACTACTGGTGCTGGTCAACCAAATCCTGACCGGCGTTTGGTTGACCATGAGTTTCAATCCCTCTGCCGAAGGTGCGTTTGCCTCCGTCGAGTACATCATGCGTGATGTCGAGTGGGGCTGGTTGATTCGCTACATGCATACGACGGGGGCATCCGCCTTCTTCGTGGTCATCTATCTGCATATGTTCCGCGGATTGCTTTATGGTTCCTACAAAGCGCCACGTGAGCTGGTGTGGATTTTTGGTATGGCCATCTATCTTCTGCTGATGGCCGAAGCCTTCATGGGCTATCTGCTTCCATGGGGTCAGATGTCTTACTGGGGGGCGCAGGTCATTATCTCGCTGTTCTCGGCCATCCCGGGTATTGGCCCTGATCTAGCGCAGTGGGTGCGCGGTGATTTCCTAATTTCAGGCATCACGTTGAACCGTTTCTTTGCGCTTCACGTCGTTGCGTTGCCCATCGTGATTTTGGCATTAGTCGTGCTTCACATCATTGCTCTGCATGAAGTGGGTTCTAACAACCCTGATGGTATCGAAATCAAGCAGAAGAAAGACGAGACCGGTAAGCCGCTCGACGGCATCGCTTTCCACCCGTACTACACCGTGAAGGACTTGGTGGGTATTGCGGTGTTCTTGTTTGTCTTCAGTGTCGTGGTGTTCTACTTCCCGGAAGGGGGGGGCTACTTCATCGAGCGGCCGAACTTTGAACCGGCTAACCCGCTGAAAACGCCTGACCACATTGCACCGGTTTGGTACTTCACGCCGTTCTACGCCATTCTGCGTGCGATTACCTTCTCGCTGTTTGGTCTTGACGCTAAGTTCCTGGGTGTTGTCTGCATGGGCGCGGCGATTGCTGTGCTGTTCGTGCTACCGTGGCTTGACCGTAGCCCTGTGCGCTCTATGCGTTACAAAGGCTGGATGTCCAAAGTTATGCTGCTGCTGTTCTGCATCAGCTTTGTAATTCTTGGTATTCTAGGTGTGCTGCCGTCCACAACAGGTCGCACCATCTTGGCGCAAGTGTGTACAGCCATTTACTTCGCCTTCTTCCTGCTGATGCCGCTCTACACCAAGCTGGAGAAGACTAAACCCGTTCCGGAAAGGGTGACTGGCTAATGAAAAAGCAACTATTAGCACTGCTCTTCGCAATCGTGCCGGTAACCGCGATGGCGGCTGGTGGCGCAAGTGTGCCTCACAGCATGGAGCCTGACCTACAGGATCAGGCGTCTCTGCAAAATGGCATGAAGCTCTATGTTAATTACTGCATGGGCTGTCACTCGCTTGAGCACCAGCGCTTTGCGCGCGCGGCTGATGATCTGGGTATCCCCCAGGATCTGGTAGAAGAGAACTTAATTTTCTCCTCAGACTTAGCGTTCAACGACCAGATGCACATTGCGATGGATCGTGGCGATGCAGAGTCTTGGTTTGGCGCTCCGCCGCCCGACCTGACGCTGGAAGCGCGCCTACGTGGCACTGACTGGATCTACTCCTACCTGTTGGGCTTTTACAAAGACCCGAGTCGTCCCACTGGTGTGAATAACACCGTGTTCGATTTGGTGGCGATGCCTAACGTGCTGGAGCCTCTCCAAGGCGTTCAGGAGTTGGTGTGTGCCGAAACCGATCAGCCGGTGGCGGGACAGTCTCCCGACCCGCTATCAGGTAAGTATCAGTCTTGTGATGTGCTGCAAGTGACTCAGCCAGGGGCGATGGAGCCAGCCGAGTTCGAGGAAGCGGTATATGACCTGACCAACTTCCTGGCCTACGTGGGTGAGCCTTCCAAGCTGCAGGCGCAAGCCCTGGCACCTAAAGTACTTATCTTTATCTTTATTTTTGGTGTGATTGCTTACCTACTCAAGCGTGAGTACTGGCGAGACGTCCACTAATCAGTAAAGTAGGATAGGCGGTTCAGGCGCACGGCGAAAGCCGTGCGCCTTTTGTTTGCGGCGTGATTATGTATCGTTGGCTACCTTCCCATAAGAGGGTGCTGGCATGTTATTATCGAGAATTGTTTTGATGCGAGGATGCTTTCATGGGTGTTGTGGCCAAGCGGTCGTCAATGATCTTTTACTCGGGTAGTGATGATCATTTCAGTCATCGAGTGCGCATTGTTCTGGCTGAAAAAGGAGTAGCGGTCGACATCGTCGATGTCGCTGAGGAGCAGCCGCCTGAAGAGTTAGCAGACCTCAATCCGTACAACAGCGTTCCGACGCTGCTGGATCGTGACTTGGTGCTTTATGAATCCAAGGTAATGATGGAATATCTGGATGAGCGTTTTCCTCATCCGCCCTTGCTGCCGGTCTATCCTGTAGCGCGTGCTCAAAGCCGTCTGTGGATGCATCGCATTGAGCGCGAATGGTGCCCGATGTTAGAGCAGATTCGCACCGGTGGTAAGAAAGAGGCCGATAAGGCACGTAAAGAGCTGCGTGAAAGTCTCATTGGCATTTCGCCCATCTTTGAAGATATGCCTTACTTCATGAGTGAAGAGTTTACGCTGGTAGATTGCTGTTTGGCACCGATCCTGTGGCGTTTACCTGAGCTGAATATTGAGTTGCCCGAGAAGCAAGTGAAGCCGCTGTTAGGTTACATGTCGCGGGTATTTGAGCGCGAAGCGTTTAAAGAATCTTTGAATGAGCGTGAAAAAGAGATGCGCGCTTGAGTTCATTCGGCCTCTTAGCTCTGTGGGCAAGAGGCCATATTTGTTAGGAGGAGGGAGTCTTATGAAATCGAGCCGTCCCTATCTCGCCCGAGCCCTCTATGAGTGGCTGTTAGACAATGAATTAACGCCCTACCTCGTGGTTGACGCCACGCAGCCTGGGGTGGAAGTACCAAGGCAATTTGTTCAGAATGGGCAAATTGTGCTCAATGTAGCGCCGACGGCGGTGCGTGACCTGTTTATGGAAAATCAGGCGATTGGTTTTAATGCTCGATTTGGTGGCCAGCCTATGCAGGTGATGATCCCAACGCCTGCGCTTATCGCTATCTACGCCCGTGAGAATGGTGCGGGTATGGTGTTCGGTCACGAGCCTGAGCTTGATGCTGCTGGGTTTGAAGAGCAGGATGATGAAGCTGGAGAAGCAGGCACTGACACAGAATCGGCAAAGCCTGAGCTGACGCTCACTGAGCCAACCTCTGAGCAAGCGTCCAGCCAGTCGTCTGATAAGGCGTCTGGCGATGACAAGCCCAAGAAAAAACCGACGCTGCGCGTTGTGAAGTAATCAGTCAGATAGCAGTCTCGGTAGCCAAATACAAAACAGCCTCGCCAACTATTTGGCGAGGCTGTTTTCTAGCATCTAGGTGTTAGTCAAGGTAGTCAAAAACCTTAACAATGCGTTGCACGCCACCTACGGAGGAGGCTGCATTCACAATGCGGTCTGCCTCTTCCCGAGTCACCATGCCCATTAAATAGACACTGGCGTTTTCCGTGGTGACCTTCAGTTTGGAAGAGTCAATGCGGTCATTCGTTGCCAGGTAGCTTATGACATTGGTGGTCAGCCACGTATCTGTTAGCCGCTGGGTGGCGGGCAGGTTGGCGGCGACGGTAAGCTCATTATGAACTTTGTCCACGCCGCGTAAGTTCGATGCAACGTTACCCGCCATGTTTTTCAGCTCTTCGCTTGGTACCTGTCCAACTAGCAGCAGCGTTCCGTTATAGCTGTGGGCGCGAATGCGTGCATCGCCTAGGCGGGCATCGGCACGAGCTAGCGCGCGCGCTACTTCGCGTTCAATCGTGGCGTCGACAGCTTCTACGTCATTGCTACGCTGGCCGTAGTTAGAGGGGTTTGAGGCGCTATTGTTGGCGCAACCGCTTAGTGCTATCACGCCGCAGAGCGTGGCAGCCAATAGTGTTTTGGATGAAAAGTGCAGGGCCATGAGGATGACTCCTTGATCAGTAATTATTCGCAAGGCGTGCGCTATTACTCAGCGCCACCAAACAGCTGTTCGTCAATTAAATCACAAAGGCAGTGAATAACGAGTAAATGAACTTCTTGGATGCGTGCGGTAGAGGTGGCGGGAACACGGATCTCGCAGTCGTCTTGCCCCAGTAAAGAGGCCATATTACCGCCGTCACGCCCGGTTAGTGCGACTACGGTCATGTCGCGGTCGTGAGCCGCTTGGATCGCTTGTACAACGTTAGCGGAGTTGCCGCTAGTTGAAATAGCCAGCAGTACGTCGCCTGGCTGGCCCAGTGCGCGAATTTGCTTGGAGAACACCTCGTTATAGCTATAGTCATTAGCAATAGATGTCAGGGTCGAGGTGTCGGTAGTTAGTGCTAAAGCAGGCAGGCTAGGGCGCTCACGCTCAAAACGGTTCAGTAACTCAGAAGAAAAATGCTGACTATCACCGGCGCTGCCGCCGTTACCACACGCAAGAATTTTCCCTTCATTAACCAGACACTGCACCATCATTTGGCTGGCGACTTCAATAAAAGGAGGCAGTACTTCGCTGGCATAGGTTTTGGTATCAATGCTGGCATTGAAATGGCTGAGTATACGGGATTGAAAGTCCATCAGGGCTTCCTAGTTAAGAGTATTAATAAGCGTCAAAAGCCGCTTGCTCCCAATGAAACTCGAGAGTGGGCGGTGTGCCTGTAATGGCTAGGATATCAAAGCGGCAGGGGCAAGAGAGGTTATGTCGCGCAATATAGAGCGATGCCGCACGAATTAAACGACGCCGCTTCTGCGCGTTCACCATTTCCAAGGGGTGCCCATGGCGCGTTGTGGCGCGATGTTTGACCTCGACAAAGACCAAAATATCCTGGTCATACATCACAAGATCAAGCTCTCCGCCTTTTACATGGTGATTGTTGGTGACCAGGCGAAGGCCGTGCTGCTGCAGCCATTGAGCGGCTAACCGCTCAATGGCTGCACCTCGATAACGGGCAGTTTGGGGATTATTGCTCATTACCCAGTAGGCCAGGAATTAAAATGGGTGACGGTGTGCCATTTTGAAACTTGGCCCAGGGCAGTTCGCGGTGGATGCGGCCATCATTTGATAGCGATAACGTCCCAGTGCTGCCGTTTAAACCGTTTAGGCTGGACAGGTCCGACATCCGTTTAGCAAGTTCATAAGCATCAACACCCATAGCCATCAAGCGGAACATCGAGGCATCTGCCTCATCGCGCAACTGCTGGTAGGTAGGGTAAAAAGGTAGTACTTCTTCTCCGCCTACTGCAGCATCTGGAATTTGCCAGGGAATGTCCATGAACATCACATCGTTCAGATCCTGATCCAAGCGCGTTTGCAGCCGGCCTTCATGTAGGTGCGAGGTGGCGTAGATGGGCAGGTCAGGAGCGTAGTAATAATCCAGCGTGGGCGGCACCTGGCGTGCGTAATCGGGAAGCGCTAGTAGGAAGAGGGCGTCAATGTTGCCAAGGCGGGCGCGCTCGCCGCTAACATTCAGCGCGGTTTGCACAGCGTTGGAAACTGGGCTGCTCGGATTGTAGCGCACTGCATTCGTCACCTCGCCACCCAGGCGCTGAAACTCGTTCCAGAAGGCTTCACCAACTCGGCGGCCCCAGTCATTATCCGGCACCATCACCGACATTTGGCGCTGGCCATCCTGATAAGCACGGCGCGCTGCCTGCCGGGCTTCACCTTCTGCAGATAAGCCGTACTGCAGTAGACGTTGTGCTTGGTTGTTGGCACCGCTGCCATAGTTCAGCGCTAGTGTAGGCAGGGGTACGCTGTCACGCTGCTCAAGCTGAGACACCTGATCCTTATCGAGCGGGCCAATCATTAGCTGGGCATTCATTTGCTGAGCGCGGCTATACAGTTCGTCGAGCGAGTACTGGGCAGCATCGATAAAACTTAACTGAACGCCGTCAGCACTAATCTCGTTATGGCGGCGTATGGCGGTGGCAAGTGTATTGGCAACGCTGCTTAGCGGGCCAGATTCCGGTAGTGCAACCACAATACGGCGAATTTCGGTGCCCTCAAGTTCAGGTAAGGTGACTTGAACTTGCCCCGGCTGCTGATCAAGCGTTTGCTGTGCCCACTGTTGGCGCTCAGCAAGGGTTTGCTGCTGATTTGCCTGCATAGGTAGCTCATCGTCCAAGACTTGTGTTGCGCGCAACACGGCGCGTGGGTCGTTTAACCCGCGAGCAAGCTCTGAAAATAGCATGGCCCAGCGCACGCGATCGGCGTCGTTAAGCAGCGTTTCATCAATGCTGCTGGCGGTATCAAAGGCGTTTTCACGCTGGCCCTGGCGGGCCAAAATATTGGCGGCTTCCAGACGTGTGCGAGCGGCCTGCTCTGGGGCTTGCTGTTCGGCTTGACTGAGCAAGCGGCCGGCATCCTGGTCGGGTACTCGGTCAACCACGCTCGGCGGTTGCATGGCGCACCCGGTGATGAGAAGTGCCATGAAGGCAGTGGCCAACAGGCCACGAAGTGACTGTTTCATGTATCCTTCCTTAGTTTCCATTTGCGCTGTCGCGGTCTATCAGCAGGTTAGCGTGGTTTTCCATAAGCATAGCGCACCGTCAGGGCAAACCATTAACAAATCGGGAGTCACGATGACACACCAACATCCGGGTACATTGTACGTGGTTGCCACGCCAATTGGGAATTTGGACGACTTAACGCCGCGTGCTGCTCGGGTATTAGCCGATGTATCGCGTATTGCGGCGGAAGATACGCGACATAGCGCGCGGCTGCTTGCCCACTTAGGGGTGAATACGCCGATGATATCGCTGCATGAGCACAATGAAGCCCAGCGGGTCGATACGCTCGATGGTTATTTATCAGCTGGTGAAAGTATTGCACTGATCAGTGATGCCGGTACGCCGCTGATTTGCGATCCCGGTTTCGTGCTGGTGCGGGAACTACGCGCCAGAGGGCGCCACATTGTTCCGCTGCCTGGGCCGTGCGCGCTGGTCACCGCGCTTTCTGGAGCGGGGCTGCCCACCGACCGCTTTACGTTTGGGGGCTTTCTGCCTGCCAAGCCCAGCGCTCGCCGCCAAGCGTTGGAGAAGTGGCAGAGCCGTGAAGAAACGTTGGTATTTTACGAGTCGCCCCACCGCATTGTGCATACGCTTGAGGCGCTATGTGAGCAAATGCCTGAGCGCACGGTGGTGCTGGCACGAGAGTTGACCAAAACCTTTGAAACATTTCTTCAGGGATCACCGGCAGCGCTTCGTGATCAGCTCGCTGAAGATCCTAACCAGAGCCGGGGTGAGTTTGTAATAATTATTTCTGGTGCCCCTCCGGCGGTGCAGGGGGATGAACAGTCGATAAATGCCAATGAGCTGTTAGCCGCTCTGCTGGCAGAGGGGGTGGGTGTCAAACAGGGGGCTTCGATTGCTGCCAAAATGCTAGGCGGGCGTAAGCAGGAGTGGTACGCCCGATTGCAGGCAATGAAAGGTCAGCATTGAGGCGAACGCAGGGCGCTGGTATGCTTGCCGCCGGAGTTGGCCAGACAGTCGCCGCTAGTGTGCTCGCAAAGGCCGCTAGGGGAGGAAAGTCCGGGCTCCATAGGGCAGAGTGCCAGGTAACGCCTGGGCGGCGCAAGCCGACGGAAAGTGCAGCAGAGAGTAGACCGCCTAAGCCTTTCGGGGCCGGTAAGGGTGAAAGGGTGCGGTAAGAGCGCACCGCGCGCCTGGCAACAGTGCGTGGCATGGTAAACCCCACTCGGAGCAAGACCAAATAGGGACCCAACGGCGTGGCCCGCGCTGGGTTCGGGTAGGTTGCTTGAGCGCTGCGGTGACGCAGCGCCTAGAGGAATGACTGTCCACGACAGAACCCGGCTTATCGGCCGACTCCCCATTTCCATGAAAGGCGTGCCAAGCACGCCTTCCCAAATTATGTGTGAGAGTAACATGCCTTCTGCTGACGCTGATCAGGTCACCCGTTTTCGTCATACCAGCGTTTTATTGGAAGGAGCGGTAGATGCACTGGTCCATGATTCTGAAGGTATCTACCTAGATGGTACCTTTGGCCGTGGCGGTCACTCCCGGTTAATTCTTTCGCGCTTAAGCGAGCAGGGTCGCTTGTTGGCCATGGATCGCGACCCGCAGGCCATTGCCGCCGCTGCTGAGATAGAAGACTCCCGTTTCCACATTACTCAGCGTGAGTTTGCTCACTTGGCTGAATTTGCCAAAGAGCAGGGGGTCTACGGCAAACTCTCTGGTGTTTTGCTGGATGTGGGCGTCTCATCCCCGCAGCTTGATGATCCTGAGCGCGGTTTTAGCTTTATGCGCAACGGCCCGTTAGATATGCGCATGGACCCCACGCAAGGGGAAAGTGCCGCCGAGTTTTTGGCGCGAGCCAGTGAAGCCGATATTGCCAACGTCTTTAAAACCTACGGTGAGGAGCGCTACGCCAAGCGCCTAGCTAACGCCGTGGTGAAACGACGCGTGGAGAAGCCTTTTACCCACACGGTGGATTTGGCGGAGGTGCTGAAAGCCGCCCACCCAGCATGGGAAAAAGGTCGGCACCCGGCGACCAAAGCGTTTCAGGGGCTGCGTATTTATCTTAATGGGGAACTTGATCAGCTGGATGCCGCCTTAGAGGCAGCGCTTGAAGCGCTAGCGCCGGGCGGTCATCTAGTGGTCATCAGCTTTCACTCCTTGGAAGATCGCCGTGTGAAGCGGTTTATCCGCCATCATGTGCGCGGTGACACCCACTTGCCACGGGGTGTGCCCATTCGTGATGATCAGTTGAATCGTCGCCTTGAAGCATTGGGCAAAGGCAGTCGCCCGAGCGACGAGGAAGTGGATGCTAACCCCCGCGCGCGTAGTGCCGTTATGCGGGCGGCCCGTAAGCGAGGCTAACAATGAGCATTAAGCGGCTAGAGCATTGGGCTTCCACGCTGAGGGCGGAGTGGCCGTTTAAACTGCGCCTTCGCCTGTGGCCCATCACCATGATTGTGCTGTTTTTTGCCTGTTTATTGACTGGCTTAGCAGTAGTGACCACCACCCATATGACGCGGGTGCAGTTTGCTGAGCTTCAGCGGTTAGAGCAGGAAGAAAACCAGCTCCAGACCGAGTGGGGCCAACTGCTGTTGGAAGAAGCGGCTTGGGCAACGCCAGCCCGCATTGAACAAATTGCCACGGAACGGCTAGAGATGCGTATTCCTGACGTAAATGATGTCGAGGTGATTCGGCCATGAAGCGTGAAGGTCGGGGAGGGAAGTCCCGCCAATATCCTATTGCGCCGCCGCTTGCTGGTGGGCGCTTTTTCTTTATTTTGTTAGCAGTTGGTCTCGCCTCTGCCATTTTGATTGGGCGAATTACACTGCTACAGGTGATTGATCGCCCATTTTTGCAGAGCCAGGGTGATGCCCGCACGCTGCGCCATGAAGCTATTCCTGCTCACCGCGGAATGATCACTGACCGTAACGGCGAGCCACTGGCAATATCCACGCCGGTCGTGACGCTTTGGGCGAACCCTCAAGAGTTACCTACAGACGCCATCCAGCGTGTCATGCTGGCGCAGGCGCTGGGGATGTCACTGGATGACTTCGAGTCCCGGGTGGCGCGCTACAGTAGCCGCGAATTCATGTATTTGCGCCGACAGATGACCCCAGACGCTGCGCAGCGCATCCTCGATCTGCGCACGCCGGGTGTCTATCCACAGCGTGAATACAAGCGCTACTACCCGGCTGGAGAGGTGGCGGCCCAAATACTCGGCGTCACCAACGTAGACGACGTCGGTCAGGAGGGCTTAGAGCTCGCTTATCAGCCCTACCTAGCGGGTCACCCGGGGCAGCGTCGTGTCATCAAAGACCGGCGCGGTCGGCTGGTGCGAGAGCTGGGCGTGATTCGTGAAGCGCAGCCAGGCGGAGAGCTGACCCTGGCGATTGATCAGCGTATCCAGTACATGGCATATCGCGAATTGCGCGCTGCAGTGGCTGAACATCAAGCAGATGGTGGTGTTTTGGTCATGATGGATGCCCGTACAGGTGAAGTCCTGGCAATGGCCAATCTGCCGTCTTACAACCCCAATAACCGAGCGGGCTTAGATCCTCGTGGTTTGCGTAATCAAGCGCTAGTGGATGTATTCGAGCCTGGTTCGGTCATGAAGCCGTTAGCCATGGCAGCGGTGCTTGAAAGCGGTATTGTTGGCCGTGATGCTGTGGTAGATACATCGCCTGGATGGATGAGGCTTGATCAATTTACGATCCGAGACTTCCGTAACTACGGTGAACTGGATCTCGCGGGTATTCTTGAAAAATCTTCTAACATTGGGATGTCTCGCTTGGCTCTGCAGCTAAGCGATACGGCTATTTGGGAGAAGTATAACCAGCTCGGCCTGGGGCAAAGCCCCGGAACAGGCTTCCCAGGGGAGTCTACGGGCAATCTGCCGGCTCGGATTCAGTGGTCTAGAAGTGAGCGAGCAGCCCTCTCTTATGGGTATGGTTTATCGGTAACGGCCGTTCAGCTAGCCAGTGCTTATACTGCGTTGGCTAATAATGGTGAACGCTTACCCCCTTCGCTGTTAAGGTTGTCAGAGCCGCCCCAAGGTATCCCGGCCATTGAGCCGAGTGTTGCCAACGACTTACTAGAAATCTTAGAAACCTCGGTTGGCGCCTATACAGGTGGGCGACGTGCCCGTGTAGAAGGGTATCGCGTTGGCGGAAAAACCGGCACCGTGCGTAAAACGGGCCAGCAAGGCTACGCCACCGATGCGTACCGCAGTGTCTTTGCGGGGATTGCGCCCATTTCGGACCCGCGTATCGTGACGGTGGTGATGATTGACCATCCCAAAGCAGGCGAATTTTATGGTGGAGCGGTGGCAGCGCCGGTGTTCTCTAGTGTCACCGGTAATGCGTTGCGGCTACTGGATGTGCCGCCTGACTACGAGGTCGAATAGTGTTTAAGGAGATGGCATGACCATATGCCCAGACCAGTTATGGAAAGCGTTGCACCACGTCTGGCCCAGCGCCAAGCTGCCAGCATTGCCTGACCTGCCTCAGCAGCTCAGTTTAAGAACGGATTCTCGCGCCCTGGCCGCTGGAGACGTGTTCGTGGCCGTGCCTGGTAGTCAGCGCGATGGACGCGAATATATCGAACAAGCGCTGGCCAAAGGTGCCTCGCTGGTGCTGGCTCACACCAAGGATAGCGACATAGGGCTAGAGGAACGGGTGTTATTTCTCCCCCATCTTTCGCTACGCCTAGGCGAATTAGGTCGAGCGCTATTTGATGTTCCTCGTGGTCTGGAGGTCATTGCTGTTACGGGAACGAACGGCAAAAGTTCGGTGACTCACTATGTGGCCGAGCTAAGTGAGCAGTTAGGCACCCAAGCGGGTGTGATTGGGACGCTGGGCGTGGGTCGGCCAGGTAAGCTGCTTGAGAGCGGTCTAACCACGCCAGGCCCGTTGGCACTGCAAGCAACACTAGGTGAGCTAGCGCGTCAGGGCGTTAAGCGCGTTGCGCTTGAAGCCTCTTCTCATGCGTTAGATCAGCAGCGTTTGGACGCAGTCGATGTCAACGTCGCGGTCTTCACCAATCTGACGCGAGATCATTTGGATTATCACGGCAGTATGGCGGCTTACGCGGCCGCTAAAGCCAAGCTGTTTAGACGCACCGAGCTATCTCTTGCGGTGGTCAATGGTGATGATCCTCTCGCTAAGTTGATGCTGGCGGGCTGCGATAGCGATGTACGCGTACTAGCGACAGGTACCGATGAGGCAGTGACGCTGCGCGTTTTAGATTGGCAGCCCCATGCCCTTGGGCAGCAGGCGCTGATAGCCACCCCAGAAGGCGAAAAAGTCCTGCGGCTAGGGCTCGTGGGGCGTTTCAACCTGGATAATGTACTACTTGCCATGGCCGTACTTTACGGATTAGGTGAGCCGCTGGATGCGATCTTTGAAGCAGCAGCAGTGCTTTCTCCTGTGCCGGGGCGCATGGCCTGCTACGGTGGTGATAACGCCCCTAGCGTGGTGGTAGATTATGCCCACACGCCAGATGCACTGCAGAGTGCGTTGGGTGCTTTGCGTGCCCATTTGGGCAGTCAAGGCAAGCTATGGTGCCTGTTTGGCTGCGGCGGTGAGCGGGATACAGGGAAGCGCGCTGAAATGGCGAAAGTAGCAGAGCAACTGGCTGATCACGTGGTCGTCACCGATGACAACCCACGCAGTGAGTCTGCCGAGCAGATTCGTCAGCAAATCCACGCAGGCTTTGCCGGTAGTGTGCCAGTAGATGATAGAGGTGACCGCCGACAAGCCATTCTTTACGCGGTTCATCAAGCCGCTCCTGACGATGTAATTCTCGTTGCAGGAAAAGGTCATGAAACCTATCAAGAGATAGACGGAGTTCGCCACCCTTATCAAGATGTCGAGCAGGTGCTCCACGCCCTTGCCACACGGGGAACCCCCTAATGTGGGCGTTGGTAGAAGTAGCCGCCGCCCTTGGCTGCGATATCTCGGCTGAGAGCGCCAACTTGCCCATTTCAGCGGTAGTGACCGACACGCGTAAAATTGTGCCGGGCTGTCTATTTATCGCGCTAAAAGGGCCGCGCTTTGATGGCCATGAGTTTGTAGAGCATGCCAAAGAGCAAGGGGCCGCAGCAGCCCTGGTAGAGCGTGAGGTGGATAGCGCTCTACCTCAGTTGGTGTGCGCCGATACGCGGTTAGGACTTGGGCTGGTCGCGCGGGCTTGGCGTCAGCGCTTTATCCTGCCGCTGGTGGCGGTGACGGGTAATAGCGGTAAAACCACGGTAAAAGAAATGACTGCTGCGCTGTTAGCACCGCTAGGTTGCGTGCTGGCGACAGCAGGCAACTTGAATAACGATATTGGTGCGCCGTTAACCCTGCTGCGCTTATCGAGCGAACATCAAGCGGGCGTTATTGAGCTAGGCGCTAATCATTTAGGCGAGATCGCCTGGACTAGCCAGCTCACTGCACCGCAGGTCGCTATTATCACTAACGTAACTGGCGCTCATGTGGGCGAGTTTGGCGGCATGGGCCAAATTGCTCAGGCGAAGAGTGAAATTTTCTCGGGTCTTAGCGGTCATGGTACTGCCGTCATTAATAGGGATGACCGCTACTACGCTTTTTGGGCCGCCTGTGCTGCCCCTCGGCAAATTGTAAGCTATGGCTTACATGACGATGCGGACGTTCACGCGAGGGCACTTTCCTGCGACCCCCAGGGGCGGTATGCTTTCACGCTTGTTGCGCACGGCCAAATCATGGGTGAAGTGCAGTTGCCGCTTATCGGCAAACATAATGTCAGTAATGCCCTGGCCGCATCGGCAGCAGCGCTAGCGCTAGGAGTAACGCCAGAGCACGTCGTGACAGGATTAAGCTGTTTAACCTCGCTTTCGGGGCGGCTAAGCGTGGTGCCGGGGTTACGCAATGCAACGTTGTTGGATGACACTTACAATGCAAATCCAGGGGCGGTTAAAGCTGCCTTGGACGCGCTCGCGAGCTTCCCAGCGCCACGCTGGTGTGCACTCGGGGCAATAGGTGAGTTGGGTAGTGAGTCCCAAGCTTTACATGCAGAGATTGGCCGCTACGCCGCGTCGTTAGGCATCGATACGTTATTAACGTTTGGCGAGGCGGCGCGCGCGGCTTCAAGTGCCTTTGGTCGCGGGCAACACTTTGACGATCACGAGACGCTTGTGCGTCATGTTCTTAATACTCTTCCGCCTAACACCACTCTGCTGGTGAAAGGGTCACGTAGTGCAGGCATGGAAACGGTCATTGCTGCGCTGCGTGCGGATGAAACAAGGTAAGCGCCGTTCATGTTACTTCACTTGGCGAATTTTTTAGCTCAATTCCAAACTGCGTTTCAGGTGTTCAATTATTTGACGCTGCGCGTCATTCTCGCCGCGCTCACCGCGCTGATGCTGTGCCTTTGGCTGGGGCCCTGGGTGATACGTCGCCTGGTCGAAGGGCAGATTGGCCAGGCCGTTCGCGACGACGGCCCACAGTCGCATCTTTCCAAAGCAGGTACGCCGACCATGGGCGGCGCCATGATCCTGCTGGCGATTGCGATCAGCACCTTGCTGTGGGGTGACCTGACCAACTATTATGTCTGGATCGTGCTGCTGGTGACGCTGGGCTTTGGCGCCATCGGGTGGGTCGACGATTATCGTAAAGTGGTTGAAAAGAACCCACGAGGCCTGCCTGCACGTTGGAAATATTTCTGGCAGTCGGTGGTCGGCCTGGGAGCCGCCATCATTCTGTACGCCACGGCCACCACGCCCGCCGAAACCAGTCTGCTCATTCCGCTGTTCAAGGACGTTGCGCTGTCGTTGGGCTTGTTCTACATCGTATTGAGCTACTTCGTCATCGTCGGCAGCTCCAACGCCGTCAACCTTACCGACGGTTTGGATGGCTTGGCGATTATGCCCACTGTGCTGGTGGCGATGGGGCTCTCTGTATTTGCTTATGCCAGCGGTAATGCGGTGTTTGCCAACTACCTGCATATCCCTTTTATCCACGGCACCGGCGAGTTAGCAGTATTTTGTGCCACCATCGCGGGTGCCGGTCTTGGCTTTTTATGGTTTAACACCTATCCCGCCCAGGTATTTATGGGCGACGTAGGTGCCCTTGCCCTAGGGGCTGCGTTAGGGGTAGTCGCGGTCATTGTCCGTCAAGAGATCGTGCTCTTTATCATGGGCGGTATTTTTGTACTGGAAACCGTCTCGGTGATCCTCCAGGTAGGCTCCTACAAACTAACTGGACGCCGCATCTTCCGCATGGCACCGCTACATCACCACTACGAGCTGAAAGGGTGGCCAGAGCCGCGGGTTATCGTGCGCTTCTGGATTATTACCGTGGTACTTGTGCTGCTAGGCTTGGCCACGCTCAAAGTTCGTTAATCAAAGAAACAGTAGGCGGCGCACAGGCCGCCTTTGGCGTATGGCAGAAGGAGCCACATGGTGCAGGTACCAAACGGATTTACGGTAGTCGTTGGGCTAGGGCTCTCTGGTCAGGCGATTTGCCGCCACCTTACCCAGCTGGGTAGGCCGTTTATGGTGGCTGACACCCGTGAAGCGCCGCCAGGGGTGGAGGCTTTTCGCCAAACGTACCCGGATGTTCAGGTGCATTGTGGCTCTCTGGCTGCTGTAGATTTTTGTCAGGCCTACGAGGTCGTGATTAGCCCAGGTGTAGATCCTCGCACGGCTGGTTTGGAGGGGCTGCTTGAGCGCCATAACCCTGCCACTGGCGAGCCCATGCTGGTAGGCGAAATCGCGCTGTTCAAACGTGCCGTGAAAGCACCCATTGCGGCCATTACGGGCTCCAATGCTAAGTCCACAGTGACGACGCTACTTGGCGAGATGGCTGCCGCATCTGGCATTAATGCCGCCGTGGGCGGCAATCTAGGTACACCCGCGCTTGATCTTCTGGCGCAACAGCCAGACGCCGACCTATACATCCTAGAGCTATCCAGCTTTCAGTTGGAAACCACGCCCTCTTTAGGCGCGGCCTCGGCGGCCTTCTTAAATCTCTGCGATGACCATCTAGATCGCCACGGCGATCTAGAGGGCTACCGACAGGCCAAGCAGCGTATTTTTATCGGCGCAGAGCACGCCGTGGTGAATGCTGACGATCCGCAAACATGGCCGGATCAGCCGCTAGAGCATATCGAGCACTTTGGGGTGCATACTCCCCGTGATGCTGCGTGGGGACTGGTCGAGCAACAGGGCCATTGGTGGCTAATGCAGGGCAAAACACCATGGCTGTTGGCCGATGAACTGCGTATAACTGGGCAGCATAATTACGCCAATGCGTTAGCGGCGCTGGCGATGGGGCGCGCATTAGGCTTTGATAAAGCCAGTATGTGCGATGCCCTAAAAGCGTTTGTAGGCTTGCCGCACCGCAGTGAAACCATTGCCGAGCTAAACGGCGTTCGCTGGGTCAATGATTCCAAAGGTACCAATGTGGGCGCTACGCTGGCTGCCATCAACGGGATTGGCACCACCCTGCAAGGAAAGCTGCTTCTTTTGGCAGGCGGCGTTGGTAAGGGTGCGGATTTTTCTCCGTTGGCTGCGCCGCTAGCGAATAGCGCTCGCACTGCTATTGTGTTTGGGGCCGATGCGCCGCGCCTTGCCGAAGCGCTTAATGAGGCGATTCCGGTTGAGCGTGTAGAACACTTAACGCAAGCCATGGAGGTTGCTTTCGCCATGGCCAAACCCGGTGATTGCGTGCTGCTGTCACCCGCCTGTGCCAGTTTGGATCAATTCGCCAACTATCAGGCACGAGGTGACGCCTTTCGTCACTGGGTTGAGCACAAACGCAGCGAGTTGACGCCATGAGCGATGAATCTCTCAGTAGAGTACAGCGCCTGCGCGCTGCCTTAACGACCCAGCACCTGCCTTGTGATATCTGGCTGATTGTTGCGGTGGTGGCGTTGGCGGGGCTTGGCTGGATTATGGTCAGCTCTGCGTCGGTGGGGCTACTGGAAAACAGCTACCACTACTCCCGTCAGCACGGCATCTTTCTATTATTAGCCATTGTTGCCTGCTTATTTATGTTATGCGTGCCTTTGGAGCTGTGGCGGCAGAACGCAGCGCTTATTCTACTCGTCAGCATTTTTATGCTGGTGGTGGTGCTAGTTATTGGCCAAGAGGTGAACGGCAGTAAGCGTTGGATTTCACTGCCTGGGCCGCTGCCGAGTTTGCAGGTGTCGGAACTGGCGAAAGTGGGCCTTATTTTTTACATGGCGGCATTTATGTCGCGCTTTACCTACGAGCTGCGGCAGCGGGCGTTTACCATGTGGCGGCCATTGGCCGTGCTTGCCGTGCCCGCGAGCCTGCTGTTCTTAGCTCCAGATTTCGGTGGCATGGTGGTTTACGCCGTGTGTGTCATTGGCATGTTAATGATGAGTGGCGCCTCGCTGACCTTACTGCTCGGCAGTGGAAGCGTGCTGGGGGTTGGGGCGGTGATGATGGTAGTAATGGAGCCCTACCGCTTGGCCCGCTGGACAAGCTTTCTTGACCCCTGGGCCGATCAATTTGCCACCGGCTATCAGTTAACCCAGGCGTTGATTGCGTTTGGTCGTGGGCATGTAACAGGTACCGGTCTTGGCAATAGCGTTCAAAAGCTTCACTACCTGCCGGAAGCCCACACCGACTTTATTTTTGCCGTAGTGGCCGAAGAGCTAGGGATGATTGGTGCCATTTTAGTGGTGCTACTGTTTACTCTATTTATTGTACGCGCCATGTGGGTCGGCCGCCGCGCGGAGCTGGCAGGGCATCTGTTTGGCGCCTACGTTAGCTACGGCATTGGGTTTATTGTGGCGGCTCAGGCGTTCATTAACATGGCCGTAAGCTCTGGGTTGCTGCCCACAAAAGGGCTTACTCTGCCGCTAATCAGCTATGGCGGCTCAAGTCTGTTGGTGACGGGGATGATGATTGGGCTACTGCTGCGTGTGGATGCTGAGACTCGGCACCGCCCCCGGCGTACGCCCACCCCCTACCGAGCACGCCGAGAACCGCGTTTATCGTAATTATTCAAGGAGTCGTTTGTGGCGACGAACTCGCGTCGGCGGATATTGATTATGGCCGGGGGAACCGGTGGGCACGTTATTCCTGCGCTCTCTTTGGCGCATGCTTTACAGGCCAAGGGTGTCGACGTTGAATGGCTGGGAAGCCCGCGTGGTATCGAAAATCGGCTAGTGCCTAATGCTGGTATTATGCTACACACGATTGCCATTGAAGGGCTGAGGGGCAAAGGGCTGGCAGGCTGGTGCAAAGCGCCCATCAATCTTTCCCGAGCGGTGATGCAGGCGCGACGCATCATTAAATGCTTTAAACCTGATGTTGTGGTCGGCCTGGGGGGCTTTGCCAGTGGCCCGGGTGGGCTGGCGGCGCGGCTATCGGGTGTGCCGCTGGTCATTCATGAACAGAATGCCGTCGCAGGCCTCACTAATAAAGTGCTTTCGCGCTTGGCGACGCGTACTTACGCCGCCTTTGAGGATGCGTTTGGCAGTCGTGCAGTAGTTATTGGTAACCCCGTGCGTGAAGAGATTGCGGCGCTAGGCGAGAGCCCTAAGCAGGTGGCTGAGATGTCTAATAGGCCGCTTAGGCTGCTGGTTGTGGGTGGTTCGCTCGGTGCTGTAGCACTAAATGAGCGCCTGCCGCCAGCGCTTGCCGCGCTACCACCAGAGCGGCGCCCGGATGTGCGCCATCAAGCCGGTAAAGAGCGCGACGTAGCCACCGCCCAGGCATATACAGAACTTGGCATTGTGGCCGATGTTAGCCCCTTTATCGATGATATGGCGGCCGCCTACTCATGGGCGGATCTTGTGGTTTGCCGCGCTGGTGCGTTAACGGTTGCCGAGTTGGCTGCAGCGGCAAAGCCTGCGCTGTTAGTGCCATTTCCATTTGCAGTAGATGACCATCAGCGAGTCAATGCTGATGTGCTGGTGAAGGCGGGAGCGGCTCAGTGTGTCATCCAATCAGCCCTCACGCCTGAGCGCTTAACTCAATTATTAGACGAATTACTTCATCCCGACAGGCTGGCGGAAATGGCGTCTAAAGCGCGCCAAGCCGCTTATTTAGATGCCACCGAGCGTCTTGCAGCAGACTGTTTGGGATTAGTGAAGCAAGGAGAAACTGCGTGACCGATTCAGTGACTAACATGTCGCCGCAGGGGGCTCGCCCAACTGGCCCCGGTATGCGTCGTATTAAGCGGCTGCATTTTGTAGGTATCGGTGGTGCAGGCATGTGCGGTATTGCCGAAGTATTAGCCAACCAGGGCTACCAAGTTAGCGGTAGCGACATGAAAGCCTCCGCCGTGGTTGAGCGGCTGCGCCAGTGCGGAGTAAGCGTGGCCATTGGTCATGCTGAAGAGCATGTGCAGGGGGCCGATGTGGTTGTTGTCTCCAGCGCAATCGATGAAACCAACCCTGAAATACGCTGGGCACATGAGCACCGCGTGCCGGTAGTGCGCCGTGCCGAAATGCTGGCAGAACTGATGCGCTTCCGTCACGGTATTGCCGTCGCGGGGACTCACGGTAAAACAACCACTACTAGCTTGACAGCAACACTATTGGCCGAGGGTGGCCTGGACCCTACTTTTGTGATTGGCGGAAAACTGACGAGCGCAGGCGCCAATGCTCGTTTAGGTGAAGGTGATTACTTAGTCGCTGAAGCTGATGAATCCGATGCCTCGTTCCTTCACCTTCAGCCCATGGTATCGATTGTTACCAATATCGATGCTGACCACATGGCGACTTATGGCGGCGATTTTGAGCGCCTGAAAAGCACTTTCATCGAATTTTTGCACAATCTACCGTTTTATGGTCTTGCGGTGCTGTGTATTGACGATCCTCATGTGCGTGGGCTGTGTGACCAAGTTAAACGCCAGTTTGTCACTTACGGCTTTGATGAAGATGCCGACTACCGCATCGTTGATTTTTCTCAACAGGCGGGAGAAGTCTCGTTTACCGCTCTGCGCCCTGGTGATGCGGCACCGCTGGCCATTCGGCTCGCTATGCCGGGTCGTCATAACGCCCTCAATGCGATGGCGGCTATCGTTGTGGCCACTGACGCAGGCGTAAGTGATGATGCGATCCAGCGTGGGCTAACTGGGTTCGCCGGGGTAGGGCGACGCTTTCAAGTGCATGGACACTTTCCAGCACCTTCCGGCGGTGGCGATATCATGCTAGTGGATGACTACGGTCACCATCCTCGTGAAGTCGATATGGTAATCCAGGCAGTGCGAGCAGGTTGGCCTGATCGACGCCTTGTGATGCTTTACCAACCCCACCGTTACAGCCGTACGCGGGATCTTTTTGAGGATTTTGTGCGTGTGCTTTCTCAGGTGGATACCCTGGTGCTACTGGATGTATACAGCGCAGGTGAGGCCGTGCTGCCGGGAGCCGAAGGGAAAACGCTGGCGGGCTCTATTCGACAGCGTGGTGAAGTCGATCCGCTGTTTGTCGAGCACAAGCAGGAGCTGCCTGCCTTGTTGAATAATGTGCTACGGCCTGGAGATATTTTGATTACTCAAGGGGCCGGCGACGTTGGCGGTATTTCGATGCGCCTTGCTCAGGCAAAACTTGAGATGGATGAGGTGGCGCTATGAACAGCGGGCAAACCGGTTCTCTAGACCGCGTCGTAGTGGTTTACGGTGGCACATCGGCTGAGCGGGATGTTTCCCTGAAAAGCGGCGCCGCTATTCTTGCCGCTTTAAAACGTCAAGGTGTGGATGCGCTCGGCTACGACCCTAAAGAGGGTGGTCTAGCAGGGCTTGAGCGTCTGGCGCCTAGCGCCGTGTTTGTGGCGCTACATGGGCGTGGTGGAGAAGACGGCACGTTTCAGGGCGCGTTAGAGCTGCTCGGCGTGCCCTATACCGGCAGCGGCGTACTGGCATCTGCATTGGGCATGGATAAACAGCGCACTAAACAGGTGTGGCAGGCCGTTGGCTTGCCTACCCCTGAAAGCATCATGCTAAGTGAAAACGCTGATTGGGCGGCCGTAGTAAACCAGCTTGGGCTGCCTATGATGGTCAAGCCAGTCCATGAAGGCTCCACCTTGGGCATCAGTATTGTCAAAAGCCGGGATGAATTAAAAGCCGCCTACACGGCTGCCGCAAAGTTTGATGCGCGGGTAATGGCTGAGCGGTTTATTATCGGGGATGAATACACGGTCGCGCTCCTGGGTGATGACGTGCTGCCCGCTATTCGCGTTGAAGTGCCGGGTGGATTCTATGACTACGAAGCCAAGTACATTGCTAACACCACGCAGTACCATCTGCCCTGTGGTTTGTCTGAGCAGGATGAGCAAGCGCTGGCAGCACTATGTAAAGAGGCCTTTTTAGCGGTAGGTGGCGAAGGGTGGGGGCGTATTGATGTAATGCGTGACGCAGCTGGTAAGTGTTGGCTGATAGAGGTTAACACCGTGCCCGGCATGACTGACCACAGCTTGGTGCCGCAGGCAGCCGCCTACGCCGGGATCGACTTTGATCAGTTGGTCATGCGTATTTTACAGACCGCCGTTCAGCCGAGCATGCCGTAATGAGTAGCTGGGCAATAGGAGCGTTATGAAAAAACGCAACGCATGGCTGGGCGTTGTGCTGCTGGCGCTGCTACTAGGTGCGGGCGGCCGTGCACTGTGGCTATGGCTTGATCGTCCCATTGAGCGCGTGTCGATTCGTGGCGAATGGGAGTACGTTAGTGCTGATTACCTGCGTACGCAGTTAGCGCCGCTTGTGCAGGATGCAACGTGGCTATCGGCAGATCTAGGCGAGCTACGCCAGCGTGCGCTACGTATTGGCTGGCTGAATGAAGTGCGAATTTCCCGCGAGTGGCCTAACGCTTTGGTGTTTGAGCTAGTGGAGCAGGTGCCTGTAGCGCGTTGGAACGATGATTTCCTGCTTAATCCTGAAGGAGAGCCGTTTGCATTTGCGCCGTTAGATGCACCTGAAGGGTTGCCCGACCTCTCAGGGCCAGCGGGCAACAGTGAAGAGGTGTTGGCGTATTACCAGCGGTTGACTCCCCATTTTGCCAGTTTGTCGCTATCGCTTTCTCAGCTACGCTTAGAGCCTCGCGGTGCTTGGCGCTTACAGCTGGGAGACGGGGCCTGGGTCATGCTAGGTAGACGTCAGCATGGAGAGCGTTTGGCAAGGTTATCTGCTTCTTGGCAGCGCGAGCTTGCAAGCTTTAGTGAGCATATCCGCTATATTGATTTACGCTATCCTAATGGTGTTGCGGTGGCTTGGCATGGTGAAACGGATTTTCAAGAGCGTGAACAGCAAGAGGTCAATGAGTAACCGCTCGTGGCAATGTGCAAAAAGTAGGTAAATGTGAGTGGTTGCCAACGCCGAAAAACCTATGAATGGGGTTTAAATTGCTATCCAGTCCAATTATCGTGGGTGTGCGCTAGTCGTATTACGACTATTGTTTCTATACTATGTCCCTAGCGGTGATGTGGATGAGTTTTATTATCCTGTCAGCGGTTAGCTTGGTTAGATAGTGTTCTAGTTAAAGTTATTAAACGCAAATTGGTTATTGCGTTGGTGTTTTAATGCCAATTGGCAATACCTACCCTATTAAAATGACGGCAAGGAGATTTACCGACTCATGGCAGGCTCACCCAACGCATCCAATATGGTTGTCGGGCTGGACATCGGAACGTCCAAGGTCGTCGCGATAGTCGGTCAACCCACCGATGATGGGGGGATTGAGATTGCCGGTATCGGTTCCCACCCCTCGCGCGGTATGAAGCGCGGCGTTGTGATTAATATTGAGTCAACGGTTCTGTCCATTCAGCGTGCGGTGGAAGAAGCCGAACTGATGGCAGGATGCGACATCCACTCGGTTTATGTGGGCGTGGCGGGCAGCCATATTAGCTCCATGAATTCCGACGGCGTTGTCGCGATTAAGGAGCGTGAAGTAACACCTTCAGACATTGAACGGGTGATCGACTCGGCCCGCGCACGAGCGATTTCAGAAGGCCAGCGAGTGTTACATGTATTACCTCAAGAGTTTTCCATTGATACCCAAGGCGGCATCCGTGAGCCGCTGGGGATGTCAGGGGTAAGACTTGAAGCACAAGTGCACTTAGTAACGGCGGCCCAGAATGCTGTGCAAAACATTGAAAAGTGTGTACGGCGCTGCGGTTTAGATGTGGATGCCATTATTTTGGAACAGTTGGCCTCTAGTATGGCTGTGCTGACTGAAGATGAGCGTGAGCTCGGGGTATGTATGGTGGATATCGGTGGTGGTACCACCGATATGGCGATTTTCACAGAAGGTGCCATTCGCCATACAGCGGTGATCCCCATTGCAGGTGACCAAGTCACCAATGACATCGCGATGGCACTGCGAACGCCGACCCAGCACGCTGAAGAAATCAAGGTGAAATACGCTTGCGCATTAACCCAGCTTGCTGCAAGCGATGAGATGATTAAAGTGCCTAGCGTGGGTGATCGCCCAGCCAGAGATCTATCGCGTCAGGCGCTAGCGGAAGTGGTCGAACCTCGTTACGAGGAACTCTTTACGTTAGTAAGAGACGAATTACGTCGCAGTGGCTATGAAGATATGGTGGCTGCGGGTGTGGTGCTCACCGGCGGCACCTCGCGCATGGAAGGTGTAAGCGAACTGGCGGAAGAAATTTTCCATATGCCGGTTCGTATTGCCTGCCCGCAAAATGTCAGAGGCTTGGCAGATGTGGTTCGCAACCCTATCTATGCGACGGGCGTTGGTTTACTGCATTATGCACTGCAGGAAACTCGTCATGGGCAAGGCCTAGAAAGCCACGGGGGAGTCGTTTCGGCCCATAAAGGACGTAATGAGTTAGCCCGGCGTGATATCAAGGATGGCCATTCGGCGCTGGCAAGAATCAAAGGCTGGTTCAAAGGAAATTTCTGATAGGGCCGCAAGCGCGGTTCAGGAGACGGGGCTTATGTTCGAATTGGTAGATAACGCACCCTCGAGCAGTGCGGTCATCAAAGTAGTCGGTGTTGGCGGCGGCGGTGGTAATGCTGTCAACCACATGGTCGAGAGCAATATCGAAGGCGTTGAATTTATCTGCGCCAATACGGATGCTCAGGCACTTAAACGTGTATCCGCAAAAACGGTGCTGCAGCTAGGTGGCGAAATCACCAAGGGTCTTGGTGCTGGCGCTAACCCAGAGGTGGGTCGTCAAGCCGCGCTGGAAGATCGCGAGCGCATTGCTGAGCTGTTAAACGGCGCCGATATGGTCTTTATTACTGCCGGTATGGGTGGTGGTACAGGCACGGGCGGCGCCCCGGTGGTAGCTCAGGTGGCTAAGGAGTTGGGTATTCTGACTGTTGCGGTCGTTACGCGTCCGTTCCCGTTTGAAGGGCCCAAGCGTATGCGCGCTGCGGAAGAGGGCATGAAAGAGCTCTCTGAGCACGTTGATTCCTTGATCACTATTCCCAATGAAAAGCTGCTATCGGTGCTGGGCAAGAATGCCACGCTATTGACGGCTTTTAGCGCAGCTAACGATGTGCTTCTAGGTGCGGTACAGGGCATCGCAGAGCTGATCACCAGCCCAGGTATCATCAACGTCGACTTTGCTGACGTACGCACCGTGATGTCCGAAATGGGCATGGCGATGATGGGTACAGGCGGCGCGACGGGTGAGAACCGTGCCCGTGAGGCGGCAGAAAAAGCCATCCGCAGCCCGCTGCTGGAAGATATCGATCTACATGGCGCTCGCGGTATCCTGGTCAATATCACGGCTGGGCCGGATCTCTCCATTGGTGAATTCAACGATGTGGGGGCGACGGTACAAGAGTTCGCCTCTCAAGAAGCGACGATTGTGGTCGGTACTTCAATCGATATGGAAATGTCCGACGAGCTGCGTGTGACGGTAGTGGCAGCAGGGCTAGATGGCAGCAAGTCAAAAGCAGCGGCTCGCGAACCTGCGCGTCGCTCTGCGGCAGATACCTCCTCTTCCGACTACCGCAAGCTGCAGCAGCCGACGGTCATGCGTCAGCAGGCCGCTGCACGCGCAGAAGCGCCGGAAGCAGCGCCAAAGCCGCGTCCAGAAAAACGTCGTTCAGCGGATGCTGATGACTATCTCGATATCCCCGCATTTTTGCGCCGCCAGGCGGATTAAACCGCGCTATCAGGCTCATTGAGGCAGCAAACGAGAGTTTTATTGGTTAAAACGCTCGTTTGCTGTTAAAGTGAACACTGTTTGATAACTTTCTTTCCCCCTGCGGACTGTGTAGCGTTAGGCTACGAGCCGCCGTCATCAGAGCTTGACCACTACCCATGATCAGACAACGCACATTACAAAACGTCATCCGCGCCACTGGAGTGGGTCTGCACTCTGGCAAAAAAGTCCACATGGCTTTGCGCCCGGCGCCGGCCAACACCGGCATTGTGTTTGTCAGAACCGATCTGGACCCAGTGGTACACGTGCCTGCCCGTGCCGAATTGGTGGAAGACACCATGCTATGCACAGCGCTCTGCCATGAAGGCGTTAAAGTCGCGACCGTTGAGCACTTGATGTCAGCCTTTGCCGGTTTGGGGATTGATAACGCCTACGTCGATATCAGTGCGCCCGAAGTGCCAATTATGGACGGCAGTGCCAGCCCCTTTGTGTTTCTGATTCAGTCAGCGGGCATTTTAGAGCAGGAGGCAGCGAAGAAATTTATCCGCATTAAGCGTCGGGTTAGCGTTACCGATGGTGATAAAGAGGCTACCTTTTTGCCTCACCAAGGCTTCAAGGTGTCATTTGCTATCGACTTCGACCACCCGGTCTTTGAACAGCAGAAGCAAACGGCGCTGATCGATTTCTCAACCACATCGTTCGTGAAAGAAGTCTCTCGTGCACGAACCTTCGGTTTTATGCGCGATTTAGAGTACCTTCGCTCGAACAATCTGGCGCTGGGCGGTAGCTTAGAAAACGCCATTGTGGTGGATGACTACCGTATTGTGAACGAAGGCGGCCTGCGCTACGAAGACGAATTCGTCAAACATAAAGTGCTAGACGCCATTGGTGACCTTTATCAGCTTGGTTACAGCCTGATTGGCGAGTTCCGAGGTGTTAAATCCGGCCATGCGCTGAATAACCAGCTTTGCCGGGAGCTGATGGCGCAGCCCGATTCGTATGAAATCGTTACGTTTGAAGAAGAGAAAGCAGTGGCGCCTATTTCCTATGCCGCTCCTGTCATGGCGTAATGAGGCATAAGGCAAAATGTTGGGGGAGTTGAGTTGATATAACGAAACGGCCCCCCACTTTATAAAGCATCGCTAAGGCGGTGCTTTATGCGTTTAAGGGGTCGCGTTGCTAAGGTTTTGGTTCTGTAGATGTAGAGCGCGCGTGAGAAGCAAGCCGCTCCAGAGCGTTTTTTAACGCGGGGTTGTCGGTGTCTTTGGCGCATTCGGCCAGGGTTTTGCCCGCATCATCTGACAGTGTGCGCGTGTAACGCTTAGGTGACTCGATCGGGCGCACTGGACGAACTTTGAGCGTAAACCCTGTCACGCCTTCAAAGCCCGGTAATTGGTGAAGCAGTGACAGTAGCTGCGACTGCTCGTAGCGTAGCCACGTTAACCAGCTGGCTTGTCCGCTGATCAGCGTAAGGCGTCCGTTGCTGAAGCCGCCGACGAAAATGTGCTCGCGCATCTCTTCAGGCAAATGGGCGCGAAGGTGGCGTTGCGCTTGATCAATTAAGCGTGATTGGCGCATTAGCTGTCCAACGCCGCCAGACTTGGTCAGCAGTTGGGCAATGGGCTGTGCGCGAGAACGCTTAACCTTTATACTCATCAACTTAATTCCTAGGGTGTTGCTAGTGACGTCGTACTGGCGAATACAAACAGCGCCTGTGATTGACCGCCAATGAAAAGAGCCTAACACGCTCGGGAGCCAGTCCACAGCATGTCATCAACGTCAGAGATAGTATCTGCTTCGCCAAGGCGTCAACGACGCTATGGCTTAGCGCGTTGGTGGCTGGCTGGCCTGTTGGTGAGCTGCTTATTGCCCGCTAGTTTACACCCTTCAGATGCATTGAGAAGCAGTGGCCGCAATGTCTGCATCTGCTTTTGGATGCCTGCGATGCTACGGGCTCAATCGCACTGGATTGCCAAGAAGCGCCGTGCGCTTCGTCGCTGGGCTAGTCGCCAAACGCGCCGATTGCCCAGCGTTTGCAGCCGTCCTCTATTACTACCGCTGATCACGCTTCGACTTGTTGCTGCCAGCGATGTAGTGACCCCTCGTGGCCCGCCCGCCGAACAACGCATTGGTTAACATTACGCCTATTTGCCTTATATAAGGGCGCACCTGGATGGGTCGCTCACGATGATCTGGAAATTTCATGATTAATAACTTGTTACGTAAAGTGGTCGGCTCTAAAAACGACCGTGAAGTAAAGCGCATGTATAAAAGCGTGCAGAGCGTTAATGCGTTAGAAGAGACCCTGGCGGGCCTAAGCGATGCGGAACTTCAAGCGAAAACCACTGAGCTGCGTCAGCGGTTAGACGATGGGGCGACGCTGGATAGCCTGCTTCCAGAAGCCTTTGCTGTCGTTCGTGAGTCCAGTAAGCGAGTAATGGGCATGCGCCACTTTGATGTGCAGATGATCGGTGGTATGACCCTGCACCGTGGCCGTATCGCGGAAATGAAAACCGGTGAAGGTAAAACCCTAGTCGCCACGCTGTCAGTCTACTTGAACGCATTGACCCGTAAAGGCGTTCACGTGGTAACGGTGAATGACTACCTCGCCCGCCGTGATGCGGAATGGATGCGCCCGCTTTATGAATTCTTAGGGCTAACGGTAGGCGTTATCTTTGCAGGGCAGACCGGCGAAGAGAAGCGCTATGCTTATCAGTGCGACATTACCTACGGCACCAACAACGAGTTTGGCTTTGACTATCTTCGCGACAACATGGCGTTTTCGCTGGAAGATAAAGTTCAACGCGGCCTGCACTACGCGATTGTGGACGAAGTCGACTCCATCCTAATTGATGAAGCACGTACGCCGTTGATTATCTCCGGCGCGGTAGACGAGAACACCGACCTCTACGGCATCGTGAACCGCCTCGCCCAACAGCTCGAGCAGGGTGAAGTCTCCGAAGATGACGAAGCACCGGTGAGCGGCGATTTCGTGCTCGACGAAAAGCAGAAGCAGGTGGAGCTGACCGAACAGGGTCACAATAAAGTCGAAGAGCTCATGCGGGCCGAAGGGCTGCTGGGTGAGGGCGAATCGCTCTACGCAGCGCAAAACCTCAACCTGCTACAGCATATGCACTCGGCGCTGCGCGCTCTCCATCTCTATCATCCGGACGTTGATTACATCGTTGCCGAAGGGCAGGTGGTGATTGTCGACGAGCACACCGGCCGTACCATGCCGGGGCGCCGTTGGTCTGAAGGTCTGCACCAGGCCGTGGAAGCTAAAGAGGGCGTTACGGTTCAGCGTGAAAGCCAAACGCTGGCGTCTACCACCTTCCAGAACTACTTCCGTCTGTATGAAAAGCTATCGGGCATGACGGGCACGGCGGATACCGAAGCCTTCGAATTCCGTCAGATTTACGGTCTTGATGTGATCGTCATTCCCACCAACCGCCCGCTGGCGCGTAAAGATCTCAACGACCTTGTGTACCTGAGCGCGGAAGAGAAGTACGAAGCCATCATCAAAGACGTGAAAACAGAGACCGAAGCGGGCCGCCCAGTGCTGGTGGGTACCGCCTCTATCGAAACGTCTGAGTATCTGGCGCGCCTAATGCGTGAGGCAGGGCTTAAATTCAACGTCCTAAACGCCAAGCAGCACCAAAGTGAGGCAGAAATTATTGCTCAAGCTGGCCGGCCCGGTGCGATTACCATCGCTACCAACATGGCGGGTCGCGGTACTGACATTATGTTGGGCGGTAACTGGGAAGCCGAAGCCGCGAAGCTGCAAAACCCTAGCCAAGCACAAATTGATGCGCTAAAAGCCGAATGGCAAAAGCGCCACGACGCGGTGCTGGAAGCTGGTGGCTTGCACGTGGTGGGCTCTGAGCGCCACGAATCCCGCCGCATCGATAACCAGCTTCGTGGCCGTGCAGGCCGCCAGGGCGATCCGGGTTCCACACGCTTCTTCCTCTCTTTGGAAGATAGCCTGATGCGCTTATTTGGCTCCGACCGAGTGAAGCGCTTAATGCAGGCGCTGGGCCTTGAGCGTGGTGAAGCCATTGAACACAAAATGGTTTCTAATGCGGTAGAGCGCGCTCAAAAGAAAGTGGAAGGGCGTAACTTCGATATTCGCAAGCAGCTGCTTGAGTACGACGACGTAGCCAACGACCAGCGCCGCGTGATTTACGAGCAGCGTAACGAAATTCTAGCGTCTGACGATGTCTCCGCCGCGGTGGTGGGTATTCGTGAAGAGGTGATGGAAGACGCGATTAGCGAGTACGTGCCGCCCCAGAGCCTGGCTGAGCAGTGGGACCTGCCCGGCTTGGAAGCCCACTTGAAAACCGAGTTCAATCTCGTCGCGCCAGTGACGCAGTGGGCCGAGGAAGACGAGCGCTTTAGCGAAGAGAAGCTGCGTGAACGTCTGCAAACCATGCACCGCGAGGCCTATGAGGCTAAAATCGAGTCCGCAGGTGCGGCATTGATTCGCCGCTTCGAGAAGCAGGTGATGCTCCAAGTGCTGGATACCCGCTGGAAAGAGCACCTGCAGTCCATGGACCACTTGCGTCGCGGTATCCACCTGCGTGGTTATGCACAGAAGAACCCCAAGCAGGAGTACAAGCGCGAATCCTTCGAGCTGTTCCAACATCTGCTGACCAATATCAAAGCCGATGTCACGCGTATTCTCAGCCACGTTCAGGTGCGTCAGCCAGAAGAAGTGGATGCCCTAGAGCAGAAACGCCGTGAAGAGCTTGCTCGTGAAAAAGCGACAGCCGCCAGCCTCCACGATGCGCCTGATGCCGGTACTAGCGAGACAGCGCCCGGGGTTGATGGCCGTCCGCTGCGCCGGGAAAACCCGAAAGTTGGCCGCAACGACCCCTGTGTGTGTGGCTCGGGTAAAAAATATAAGCAGTGCTGCGGCAAATTAAGCTAATCACGTATGGCGTAAGCGAACGTAGAGGAGAGAAACATGGCGGTGGGAAACCTTCCCTTTCCGGAATTGCCACCCCTCAGTGGGGTGCGCCTGGGCACTGCAATGGCGGGCATTAAGAAGCCGGATCGCCGTGATATGGTGGTGATTGAGCTACCTGAGACTGCCACTGTGGCGGGTGTTTTCACCCGCAATGCGTTCTGTGCTGCTCCGGTAGTGGTTGCCAAGCAGCATCTTGAGCAGTGCGCCAGTAGCGGCCTTGCGCCTCGTTATTGGTTAATTAATACCGGTAATGCCAATGCGGGGACGGGTGAGGCTGGCTTGCAAGATGCTTATGCCAGCTGTGCTGCTGTCGCTGAGCAGGCAGGTGTTGAGCAGGCTCAGGTGCTGCCGTTCTCAACGGGGGTGATAGGTGAGCCGCTGCCCATGGAACGCCTGCTGGCAGGCTTGCCGGGTGCGTTTGATACGCTGGCCGACTCAAGCCAAGCATGGCAGCAGGCAGGTGAAGGTATTCTAACCACCGACACCCGCGCAAAGGGAGCCACGGTGACCGTTGATATTGGCGACCATCAGGTCACCATCAACGGGATTACCAAAGGCTCGGGCATGATTAAACCCAACATGGCCACCATGTTGGGGTTTGTGGTCACCGATGCGGCGATTGAGCAGCCCTTGCTCGCCACGCTACTGCGAGAAACGGTGGATCGCTCGTTCAACTGCATCACTGTGGATAGCGATACCTCTACTAACGATGCCTGCATGTTAGCGGCGACCGGCACGGGCGCGCGTATTGAAAGCGACGAGCACATTACCGTTTTCCGTAACGCTCTGCAGCGGGTGATGACCGAACTCGCCCAGGCGATTATTCGCGATGGCGAAGGGGCGACCAAATTCGTCACACTACAGGTGAATGAGGCCAGCACTCGCCAAGAGGCGTTGGATGTGGCGTTTACCGTAGCTCACTCGCCTCTAGTAAAAACCGCGCTCTACGCCTCGGATGCCAACTGGGGGCGTATTTTGGCGGCGGTGGGTCGAGCGCCGGTTGAGGCGTTTGATGTTAGCCGGGTCGTGATTGACTTAGGCGATGTGCGCCTAGTGGAGAACGGTGGCCGCGCCGGTAGCTATACCGAAGCGGCTGGCAGTGCCGTCATGGCCGAGGAAGAGATCACAATTCGCATTAATTTGGGGCGTGGTGACGAGTCCGCTACCGTGTGGACCTCGGATCTCTCCCATGACTATGTGTCCATCAACGCGGATTACCGCAGCTAAGGCTGCGGCAACGTGCTAACGCAGCGAGATAGCGCCGTGCAATATAAAGGCGGCGCGCACAAAGTGGATAAGACGTAATGAGTGTAATGGTAAAACGACGGGTTCATGTCGCGGCAGCTGCGATGATCAGCGCCGATCAAAAGCACGTGCTGATCGCGCGCCGGCCTTCCAACGTCGATCACGGCGGTCTTTGGGAGTTTCCCGGTGGCAAGCTAGCCCCTTATGAAACTGGGCTGGAAGGCCTTAAACGTGAGTTGCATGAAGAGTTAGGCGTTGAGATTGTTCGTGCCCAACCGCTCATTCGCGTTCACCATGAGTATCCTGATAAGCACATTCTGCTCGATGTGTGGCAGGTGCATGAGTTTGCTGGCGAACCGTTTGGTCGTGAAGGACAGGCGGTGCGCTGGGTGCCGATGAATGAGTTGGTGAACTACCCATTCCCAGCGGCGAATCTGCCCATTCTGCGTGCGGTGATGCTACCCACCGAGTACTTGATTACCGGTGAAGAGTCTGACGATGAGCGCTTCGCGTCGCTGCTGGAGCGCGCTCTGCGCGAAGACAGCATTCGCCTTGTGCAACTGCGTGCCAAAAGCTTAGACGACACGGCCTACGTTGCCCGTGCTGAGCGAGCGCTCAAGCTTTGCCGTGAGTACGGCGCTAAGCTGCTGCTCAACGGTGAGCCAACGCTGCTGGACCAGGTCGATGCGGATGGTATTCATCTGACCAGTGCGCGTTTAATGCAGCTGGACCGACGCCCGATTGCGGAAAACAAGTGGCTGTCCGCCTCCACGCATGATCAAAAGCAGCTCTCCCAAGCGGCAGTGCTGGGCTGTGATTTTGTCACGCTTTCTCCGCTGCGCACCACGCCATCACACCCGGAAGTGGCTCCGATGGGCTGGCACGACTTCCAACAGCTGGTGGAACGTGCCGGTATGCCGGTATTCGCGCTGGGCGGTATGACCCGCTTTGACGCCAACCACGCTCGCGCGGTGGGTGCTCAGGGTATTGCGTCGATTCGCGACTTCTGGAAATAAATTTCTGGATATAAGCGATGTCGGCTTGGTACTTATAGAAAAGCGCTGATAGCAAAACGCCTGCTCTGGTAACAGAGCAGGCGTTTTTGATTTTCAGATGCTCGAATAAGCTTAATCGCGGTAGCGGCGGGTTAGGTCGCCATAAGCGTCGACACGGCGATCGCGCAGGTAGGGCCAAATACGGCGGGTGTTTTCGCTACGCGCCATATCCAGGCTCACGACCAACTGCTCAGTCTCTTCACCGGCATGGGCTAGTAGCTCACCTTGTGGGCCGCAAATAAAGCTACCGCCCCAAAACGCGATACCATCACCCACGCCGGAGTGGTCGGCCTCAAAGCCTACGCGGTTTGCCACCAAGACGGGCAGGCCATTCGCGACGCCGTGGGCGCGCTGAATCAGCGTCCAGGCATCTTTCTGGCGGGTTTTTTCCGCGTCGTCGTCATTAGGATCCCAGCCAATAGCGGTGGGGTAGAGCAGTAGCTCAGCACCCGCCAGCGCCATTAAGCGGGCGGCTTCCGGGTACCACTGGTCCCAGCACACCAGAATGCCTAACCGACCCACTGAGGTGTCAATCGGCGTAAAGCCCTCTTTGCGTGCGTCGTCGGCGTCGCCAGGGGTGAAGTAAAACTTCTCATAGAACCCTGGGTCATCTGGAATATGCATCTTGCGGTACTGGCCAACCCGCCCTTTGGCGCGGTCGTACACCACGGCGGTGTTGTGGTAGAGCCCCGCCGCGCGCTTTTCAAACAGCGAGCCCACCAGCACGATATCCAGCTCTTTTGCCAGTGCCGCCAATCGCTGTCCCGTCGGGCCATCCAGCGGTTCGGCGAGATCAAACAGTGCCGGGTCTTCATATTGACAGAAGTAGTGGGTGGCGTGCAGCTCTTGTAATAGTACGAGCTGTGCCCCTTGGCTGGCTGCTCTGCGAATGCCCGCCTCGCTTTCGGCCAGGCTGAGCGCTTTATCGGGCCATGCGGCTTGTTGAATCACCGCCACGTTAAGTGTCTGGGACATGCTGCCCTCCTTAAGAGTGAGTGGTCGCAGGCACAAGCGTACCTTTGGGTAGCTGCATGGTTAAACAGTGCAGGCTGCCGTGCTGACGAATCACGCTGATGCACTCAATGGGGATCAGCGTATGTTCTGGAAAAGCGACGGCCAGCGCCTGCAGTGCGGTAACATCCGCTGGGTCGCCATAGGTAGGCACCAGCACCGCATCGTTGATAATCAAAAAGTTCGCATAGGTGGCCGGTAGGCGATGCCCATCTTCCGGGTCAAAACAGGCCTGGGGCCAGGGTAGCGGAATAAGCTGGTAGGGCTCTCCGTTACGCTGACGGAAGGCTTTTAACTCCTGCTCCATTGCCTGCAGGGCCGTGTAGTGCGGGTCAGTGGGGTCGTCACAACGCACATAGGCAATGGTCGAGGGGTTACAAAAGCGTGCCAACGTATCCACATGGCTGTCCGTGTCGTCGCCTTCTAAATGCCCATTGGCTAGCCACAGCACGCGGTCTACGCCAAAGTCATCTGCCAAAAGCGCTTCAACGTCTTCTCGAGAGAGCGACGGATTGCGGTTTGGGTTGAGCAGGCACGCTTCCGTGGTGAGCAGCGTGCCTTCGCCGTCAGTCTCGATAGCCCCACCTTCTAACACCATCTCCCGAGAAGAGACTGGGCAGGCCCATAAGCCCGCATCGGCTAGCCACTGGGTTAGCTGATTGTCCCGCTCAGCAGGGAATTTACCGCCCCAGCCGGTAAAGGTGTAATCCAGCAGCAGCGGCTGGTTATCTTCGTCCAATACCGTGATCGGTCCATGATCTCGCGCCCAGGTATCGTCGGTGGGTGCGACAATCAGCAGCAGCTGATGTTTGGGGATGCCGTAGGCATCGAACGTGGCGGTCAGGCGCTGATGGGTCGCCTCGTCTGGCACGCTGATGATCACGCGCTGATAGCGCGCCGTGGCAAGCACAATGTGCTCAAGCGTTGCTTCGATACGCGACAGCATATAAGCCCAGTCGCCGTCTGGACGGGGCCAGGTGAGCTGTAGGCCATCTTGAGGGTGCCATTCGGGCAATAAGCGGTGAGTCTTGGTAGCCAACGTAAAAGGTGCTCTCACTAGTCAGAATAAGCTTACCCGGTGGGCAAGAGGGTCGGGCGCAATTTAGGGGGTTGCTCCTCAACTTGCAAGCGATACCGTTATAAAGGGAACGGCCTTGGAGAGGGCGACTCTAAGGCTGCGTTTGCACATGCAGCCATGTTAAAAAAACCGTACCATGGACGCCCATTATTAAGGAATGTAGCCATGCTTGATCGTTTGCCTTTTCTGGTGGGGCTGCGCTATGTGCGCGCTAAACGCCGGAACCACTTTATTTCGTTTATCTCCTTAACGTCGATGCTGGGGCTGATGCTAGGGGTGGCGGTACTGATTCTTGTACTGTCGGTTATGAACGGATTTGATCACGAGCTGCGCACGCGCATTTTAGGCATGGTGCCCCACACCAAAATTGAGTCCCAGGAAGGACTGGTAGAGTGGGAGGCGTTGGCAGAGCAATTAGTACAGCGCGATCGAGTGATTGGTGTGGCCCCTTACGTTGAGCAGCAGGGTATGTTCTCCGCTGGCGGCCGCAACCAAGGCGCGATGGTCAACGGCATTCATCCGGATTGGGAAGACCAGGTCTCTATTATTGGCGAGCACATGCGCCAGGGTGAGTTGGCCGACCTTGTGCCCGGTGAGTGGAATGTTGTGCTGGGTTCGATGCTCGCCCGCAGGCTAGGCGTTGGCGTGGGTGACCGCGTGACGCTGCTGGTGCCCGAGGCATCGATTACTCCGGCAGGCGTTTTCCCCCGACTGAAGCGGTTTACCGTCAGCGGTATTTTCAGCGTAGGTGCCGATCTAGACGCCAATTTGGCCTACGCCAATATTGAAGATATGCAAACGCTGGCACGTATGGGCGATGCGGTTGGTGGTTTGCGCCTAGAGCTAGACGACCTGTTTATCGCCGGTAGCGAAACTCAGGCCATTGTGAACGAGTTGGGCCCAGGCTACAGCGGCTCCGACTGGACGTTCTCCCATGGCAATCTCTTCCAAGCTATTCAGATGGAAAAGCGCATGATCGCGCTGCTGTTGACCGTGATTATTGCGGTTGCCGCGTTCAATATTGTGTCGACGCTAGTGATGGTGGTGACGGATAAGCGTGCGGACATTGCCATTTTACGCACCATTGGTGCCACGCCGGGCTCCATTATGGGTATTTTCATTGTGCAGGGACTAGCGATTGGCCTGATCGGCATTGCGGTAGGGGTTACCGTGGGCATTCTGCTGGCGCTCACCATTTCCGATTTGATTGGCTGGTTTGAAACGGCGTTTGGTATTCAATTCCTGGATGCGGGGGTTTACTTCATCAGCGACCTGCCGTCGCGTCTGGAATGGAGCGATGTGCGTGACATCGTGCTGGCCGCGTTTGGCCTGACGTTCCTCTCCACGCTCTATCCCGCCTGGCGAGCTGCTCGCGTTCAGCCTGCTGATGTACTGCGCTATGAATAAGGATGCCCCGATGACGTCAACCACCTCTAACGCCGTTATGCTGGAGTGCCGTGGACTCACCCGCATTTACAGCGAAGGCCCTCAGGATCTCACCGTACTGGATCAGCTTGAACTGACCGTCCGTGCCGGTGAACGCGTTGCGATTGTAGGAAGTTCGGGTTCAGGCAAGACCACGCTGTTAAACCTGTTGGGCGGCCTAGACCGCCCGAGCAATGGCAGCGTCGTGATTGGCGGTGAGGCACTTTCGGGCCTGAATGAAGCCGCGCTGGGCCGCTTCCGCAATCAATATATTGGTTTTGTTTATCAGTTCCACCATTTGCTGGCGGAATTTACGGCGGTGGAGAATGCTGCGCTGCCGCTGATTATTCGCGGCCAGTCTAAAAAAGTGGCTGAACAGCGCGCTATGCAGATCCTAGAGCGGGTGGGGATGAAAGCGCGTGCCGACCATAAGCCGGGTGAGCTATCGGGCGGTGAGCGCCAGCGAGTGGCGATTGCCCGGGCGCTAGTGACCGACCCCAGCCTCGTATTAATGGATGAGCCGACCGGAAACCTGGATCAAACTACCGCAGCGTCTATTCTGGCGCTGATGGATGAGCTGGCCAAAGAGAGCGCCTGTGCATTTGTGATTGTGACTCACGATGTGGGCTTGGCTGCCCATCAAGACCGTGTCATGAAGCTGGATGGGGGGCGCTTGGTCGCTCAGGCATAGCGATGCGCTAGTTTAGTCGTCAAACTCTGATTCGATGCGAGCCCTGCGCCGCCGTCTTTTAAGGCGGCGGCGCTTCCAGTTATGGGAGACGTGCCAGCGCCAGATAAGGCGAATGCCAATGTTAGCGACGACCGCAAGCACAATCGCAGTAATCAGAGAGCCCAGTAGCAGCGGTGGCAAGATGTCGTGCATCTGCTCAGCTATCCAGCGGGTTGAGATGCGGGAAGGGGCCTCCCGCGCGGGCGCCCCAAGCAAAAAAGTGCCTATTCGATAATTCACATAAAAAATCAGCGGCATGGTAAGTGGGTTGGTGACCCACACAAGCCCTACCGAAAGTGCCAAATTGCAACGACTTAGCCGCGCACCCAGAGCCGCCACCACCATCTGAAAGGGGATGGGTAGCATCGCGCAAAACAGCCCGACGCTAAACGCGTTCGCAACGCTGCGTCGAGTTAGTAGCCATAAGCCCGGATCCGCAATCAGCGGTGCCATAAAGCGCAACGAACGCTGGCGCCTTAGCGTATCGGGTTTTGGCATGTAGCGCTGCAGGAAACGGCGCGGCATGTCAGGTACTCTTACTTTAGATCGTTTCTATTATCCATATAGCGTAGGGCTTCGGCTACGGCGTGCGCAGTAATGGTTGAGCACCAGGGAGGGGCGGATGGGGCAGGGCATTGCAATGCCCGCGGCATTAGCAGCGCTTGGCGGTAGCCTGTTGGCTTGGTGGGCCGGTGGGCAGGGCGGTACATGGCTGCTGCCACTGGTCCTCATGATGGCGGGGCTAAGCGTTGGCGTATGGCGGCCACGGGCCCTAGTATGGTTGCTCTTAGGCGGGTCCGTTGCCTTTAGTATTCAGCAGGAGTGGGTGCGTCGGCTGCCCGTTGGGCTGAGCGGGCAGGATATAGCGGTGCATGCCAAAGTGACCGCTGTACAGCAGCAGTCAGGGGTTCAGCGGTTGCGATTGAGTATCGAGCGCTGCACAGCCCCTGCCCATCTTCCCCGTTGTGATCAATTAAACAGCGTTCGGGTGAGCGCTTACGACCATGAGCATGAGTATGTGGTTGGCGAGCGCTGGCAAATGACGCTGCGCTTACGGCCGCCCTATGGCTTTATCAACCCCAATACTTTTGATTATGAGCAGTGGTTATGGCGTGAAGGCATCCACGCTACTGGATATATTCGCCCCGATCCTGCGCCGCAGCGGCTTACGCACGCTTCTCCTCGGCTGCGCCAATTGGCATCCGACTTTCTAGCACAGCTGCCTTTAGAGGCACGTACCCAACGCTGGCTGGCCGCATTGACGCTTGGCGATAGCGAAAAGCTTAACCAAGATGACTGGGCGCTGTTAAACGCTACGGGTACCACGCACCTCGTGGTGATCTCGGGCCTGCATGTGGGGCTGGTGGCGTCATTCGTGCTGCTGCTAGGGCGTTATGCTGCGCGTGTCGTTTCGCCTACCAACTGGCGGCTGCGCACTTGGCCCTGGTGGCTTGCTGGCGCGGCCGCCGTTGGCTACGCCGTGTTGGCCGGGTTGGCGCCACCGGCAATGCGCGCGATGATTATGACGTTGCTGGGGTTGTGGGTTCTAAGTGGCCGCCATGCACCGGGGCCCTGGCAAGCTTGGTGGCTTGCACTGGCACTGGTGCTGATAGTTGACCCGCTAGCACTTTGGCGGCCTGGGTTGTGGCTCTCGTTTATGGCGGTAGGGTGGCTGATTATTATCTGGCAGGGTCGGTCCAGGCCGCGCGGTGTAAAAGGCTGGTGCTGGGCACTGCTGCGTTCTCAACTGTTATTGGCCCCTTTAATGGCCGCAGCGGTGTTGTTTGCCTTTGGGCGTGTAGCCCCTACGGCCCCTTTGATCAACTTAGTGGCGGTGCCATGGGTCAGCTCGGTCATGGTGCCTACCGCGCTACTCGGCTGGCTGCTGTCACCCCTTCCGTTTGTTGGTCTAGTGCCCTGGTGGGTGTTTGAGCAAGCCTTAGCGGTATTTCATCAGCTGTTGGTTGTCGCTGTGGAAGCCGCACCGCTCTGGCAGCCTCCCGCGCATTTGGCCTATCCATTGGCGGGGAGCTTGGTGCTGCTGTCGCTGTGCTGGGGCTTGCCCGCCGTGCCGCGTTGGTTACGCGTGGGTGCGGCGGTACTCTTGGTGACAATTCCCTGGTGGCCGAGAGAGCAGGCGATTCCGCCGGGGCAGCTTCACGTGACGGTTTACGATGTGGGCCAAGGGCAGTTAATAGAGCTGCGCAGTGCCAATTTTCGGCTGCTCTATGATACGGGGCCACGTTTTCGCAGTGGCTTTATGCCCCTGCAAAGCCTATGGCCCCCAGGTCAAGATTTTGACCAAGTAATGGTCAGTCACGCGGATACTGACCACGCCGGAGGCGTAGATGCGCTACTAGCGGATCACCAAGTAGCGCAGTGGTGGGCGCCAGCAGGGGAGTCGCTATCTATCCCAAGCCAGCGCTGCGAGCAGGGGCAACGCTGGCAGCGTGACGGTATTACGTATCGAATACTCTGGCCACCGAGCGGTGAGAACACTCTATCCTCTAATGATCGCTCTTGTGTGTTAGCAGTGTATGCGGGTGAACATAGCCTGCTGATCACCGGTGACGTAGGGAACCAAGTGGAGCGACAGCTTCTACCGCAGCTGAATGGCAACGTGAGTGTATTGGTGGCGGGCCACCACGGCAGCGGCACCAGCTCGGGTGTTCAGTTTGTGCGCGAGACGCAGCCACATCACGTGGTTTTCAGCGCTGGGCGAGACAATGCGTTCCGCCACCCTGCCGACGACGTTGTGCGGCGCTTTCGGCAGCAGCATAGCTGCCTATGGAACACCGCCCAGGACGGCGCGCTTAAATTTACGCTGATACCACAGCAGCCAGTCACCTTTCAGCCACTGCGGGCCTTGGCAGGTGGCCATAAGCGGTGTTGAAGCGCGCCACCATCAGGTAGAATCGCCCACACTGCACACTACTGCTGGGAGCGCGTGTGACTGATTCAGGTTGGATGCTATATAAACGGTTATTGGGTTACGTTAAGCCACACTGGCGTGCGTTTGCGCTGGCGGTGGTGGGTTTTGTGATTTACGCAGCTTCAAGTACCGCGCTGGCGGAAATGATGAAGCGGCTGATTGATGGGATTCAAAACCCAGACGCCGATTTTCGGTTTTTCCTGCCGCTGTTTGTAGTGCTCATGTTTGCCTCTCGCGGGCTGGGCACTTTTCTGAGCACCTACTTTATGGCCTACGTGGGGCGCTATGTGATTCATACGCTGCGCTGCGATGTGTTTGCCCACTTGCTTCACCTGCCGGGTCGTTTTTTCGATCAGCACTCCAGCGGCCACTTGGTATCAAGGGTCACTTACCACGTTGAGCAGGTAGCGGGTGCAGCGACCAATGCGGTGACGATCATCCTGCGTGAGGGGTTGTTTGTCGTGGGGCTGGTAGGCTATCTATTCTGGACCAACTGGATGCTAACGCTGCTGTTTTTGGGTGTTACTCCGATTATTGCCGGTGTGGTGAGCTATGTGAGCAAGCGCTTTCGGCGTATCTCCAAGCGTATTCAACACTCCATGGGCGATGTGACTCATGTGGCTTCTGAGGCGCTTTCGGGCTATCGCGTGGTACGTACCCACGGCGCAGAAGCGTACGAGAAACAGCGTTTTGAGCGCGTGAGTGAAGAGAACCGTCGCCAGAGTATGAAAGAGGCCATGACCCGAGCGGTTAGTTCGCCTGTCGTGCTCATGCTGGTGGCGATCTCTATGGCGCTGCTAGTGTGGCTGGCCATGGCGCCCTCGCTGATGGAAAACATGACGCCGGGGGAGTTTGTCGCCTTTATCACCGCCGCTGCCCTGATGATTAAGCCGGTGCGCCAGCTCACCGAGATTAACAGCGAGATTCAGAAGGGCATCGCAGCGGCCTCTGAGCTGTTTGGCCTGTTAGACCTCACCCCTGAACAGGATGAAGGCTCTCTCATTCCCAGCAAGCTAACGGGCAATGTGGTGATTGAGAACGTCAGCTTCCGCTATGGTGACGACCAGCCCAGCGTACTGCACAACGTGAATCTTAACGTTGCTCCCGGCGAGCTGGTGGCTATTGTGGGCCGCTCGGGCAGCGGTAAATCAACGCTCGTCAGCCTGCTGCCGCGTTTCTATCGCCCCAGTGAAGGGCAGATTTTGATTGATGGCGTGAATGCCGATGAGTACGCCTTAGGGCCGCTGCGCCAGAATATTGCCCTGGTGTCCCAGCAGGTCACCCTGTTTAACGCCTCCATTGCTGACAATATTGCTTACGGCGTGGCTGACCCAGACCCGGCCGCCATTAAGGCGGCTGCCGAGGCAGCCTACGCCAGCGAGTTTATTGAAAAGCTGCCAGAAAGTTACGCCACGGTCGTCGGCGAGAATGGGGTGATGCTCTCGGGTGGGCAGCGCCAGCGGCTCGCCATCGCCCGGGCCATTTTTAAAGATGCGCCCATTCTGATTCTGGATGAAGCGACCTCCGCACTGGATACCGAGTCAGAGCGCTATATCCAAAAAGCGTTGGAGCACGTGTGTGAAGGGCGCACCACCCTGGTCATTGCTCACCGACTCTCCACCATTGAGCGTGCCGACCGCATTCTAGTGATGGATCAAGGGCGGATTATTGAGCAGGGTACCCATCAGGCGCTGCTTGAAAAAGGTGGGGCCTACGCCGCGCTGCACCAGCTTCAGTTTCAGGAGAGTGAATGAGTCTTGCTCAGCGCTGGATAAAGGCTGCCTATGGCGGCAGTAACTGGCTAGTACCGCTCTATCCGTTGGGTAATTTATACCGTTATCTTATGGGGCGGCGAGCACAGTGTTACCGCGAGGGAAATAAACCAGTTTGGCAAGCACCGGTGCCGGTGATCGTGGTGGGCAATATTACGTTAGGCGGTACGGGTAAGTCACCGCTTGTGGCCTGGCTTAGCCGTTGGCTGGTACAGCAGGGATTTTCACCCGGTATCGTCACCCGCGGCTATGGCGGTAAAGCGCCGCACTATCCTCTGTTAGTAACGCCTTCTACAGACCCAGCGCATAGCGGTGATGAACCACTGATGCTGGCACAGCAAACCGGAGTACCGGTGGTGGCGGACCCGCAGCGAGCGCGGGGTGCTGAAAGGTTGGTGCAACAGGGCTGCGATGTACTGATTAGCGATGACGGCTTGCAGCACTTGGCCTTAGGGCGCGATATTGAACTGGTGGTTATCGATGGTGCTCGTGGGCTAGGCAATCAGCGCTGCCTGCCCGCTGGGCCTTTAAGAGAGGCGCCCGGGCGACTTGCAAGTGTGGACGCTGTGATTGTCAACGGAGCGCTACAACGTCCGCTGGAAATATCTAGTGTGGCTATGCAGCTGGTACCTCAGCGCTGGCGCCAGCTGCCTACTGGGCAGCACTATCCGTTGCAGCCGCTGCCATTTGCGCTGCCGGTGCATGGGCTGGCAGGTATTGGCAACCCTCAGCGTTTTTTCAATACGCTGCGGGAGTTAGGCGTGGAAGGGGAGATGCATCCCCTGGCAGACCACCAGCCATTTGATGAACACACGTTTCAATTTATGCCGCCACGACCAATCATTATGACGGCGAAAGACGCCGTAAAGTGTCAGGCGTTTGCACCGTCTGATAGCTGGGTATTAGAGGTGGAGGCGCAGCTTCCACAAGCATTTGAGGACTGGCTGGCAAACAGGCTGTCCGTACTGACACAAAGGGGATGCACCGATGGATAAGGAACTATTGGCAATGCTGGTTTGCCCGCTCTGCAACGGCAAACTGAAGTATGATCGTGACGCCCAAGAGCTTTGCTGCCACTACGACGGTTTAGCCTATCCCATACAGGATGGCATTCCTGTCATGCTGCCTGAAGAGGCACGGCAAATGGGTGCTGATGAAAAGTTACCTACCTCGCCTGGCCGCACCGGAGAGGCGTGATGTCTGATGTTACGCCGCAATTTATTGCCGTTGTCCCCGCTCGTTTTGGCTCCTCTCGCTTGCCGGGCAAACCGCTATTAGAGATCGCCGGTGAGCCCATGGTGGCCCATGTGTGGCGGCGAGCCTGTCAAAGCCAGGCCAACCGCGTAGTGGTGGCGACAGACGATACGCGGATTCGCGATGCCATGCTGCCCTATGGAGCTGACGTAGTGATGACTCGCGATGACCACCCCTCGGGCACTGACCGGCTCGCCGAGGTCTCCGACCATCTAGGCCTAAGTGATGACACGCTGGTCGTGAATGTGCAGGGGGATGAGCCGCTGATTCCTCCGGCACTTATTGATCAGGTCGCACTGCGCCTGGCGGATGACCCCGAGGCGGCGATTGCCACCCTAGCCGAGCCGATTGCGGATGTTGATACGCTGTTTAATCCTAACGTGGTGAAAGTCGTGCGGTCGCTACAGGGGCGGGCGCTCTACTTCTCGCGAGCGCCGATTCCCTGGGACCGCGAGCACTTTAAAGCGCAGCCAAGCCTACTAGAAACCGATGCTTGGCTGCGCCATATTGGGATCTACGCCTACCGAGCGAGTTTCTTAGCCGCCTATCGGGATCTAGCGCCCTCCAGCCTGGAGCAGTTGGAGCAGTTGGAGCAGCTTCGGGCACTACAGCATGGCTACGCTATTCAAGTGGCGCTGGCGAGCGCGATAAACCCCGCCGGAGTCGATACGGAAGAGGATTTGGCGCGGGTAAGGTCGCTGTTGTCTGCCGAGCGTGAAGGAGGCATTTCATGACGCGTGTTCTCTTTGTTTGCCTGGGCAATATTTGCCGTTCACCAACCGCGGAGGGCGTTTTTCAGCAGGCGCTCGACCGTGCAGGGTTAAGCAAACGCGTGGAAATCGACTCCTGCGGTGTTGGCAGTTGGCATGTTGGCAAAGCGCCCGACCCCCGTGCCCAGGCAGCCGCGCTGCGCCGTGGTATCGATATTAGCCATCTGCGCGCCCGTCAGTTAAAAGCGAGTGACTTCCTGGAATTCGACTACGTGCTGGGCATGGACAGCGATAACCTGGCGGCGATGCAGGCGCTAAAACCGGCCGACAGCCAGGCTAAGGTAGGGCTGTTGTTGGAGTATGCAGGACTCGCGAATACCGATGTTCCTGATCCTTATTACGGCGGAGAAGCGGGCTTTGAGCAGGTATTGGATATGATTGAGCAAGCCAGTACCGGACTGATTGCAGAGCTGACCTGTGGGCGCTGATAGCTTGGATGGGGCATCCGTCTGGGTGGACCTCACTACAGCCAATACGCTTCGCCTACCTTGCCAAGCGGCGCGCTACATTGCACCGACAACGCTCTCTAGCCTGCAGGCTGCCTTGTATAGCGCGCGTATTCATCAGTGGCCAATTACCCTGCTAGGCGGTGGCAGTAATGTGCTGCTGCCACCAACGCTTCACGGTATGGCGCTTCGCCCGGCACTTCGCCATTGGTGGCTGGAGCGCAGTGGTGATGACGTCACCGCCTATGTGGGTGCCGGTGTGAGCTGGCATGCCTTGGTAATGGCATTGGCGACGCATGGCTTGTGGGGGGTTGAAAATTTAGCGTTGATCCCTGGCGATTGCGGCGCTGCACCGGTACAAAATATTGGTGCTTATGGTGTCGAGCTCAGCGATGTGTTGAAAGCAGTCCAGGTTGCCGAGTTGGCCACTGGCGAGATGTACTGGTTGAACGCTGATGCGTGCCAGTTTGGCTATCGCGACAGTATTTTCAAGCGAGCACTAGCGGGTAAGGTAGTGATCACCCAACTTGCGCTGCGGCTGTCCGCCACGCCGAGGCCCGTGCTGGGTTATGGCGATTTGGCGGCTCGCGTGTCGGAGTCACCGACCCCTTTGTCCGTGGCTCAAGCGGTCTGTGCGATTCGCCAGGAAAAATTGCCTGACCCAGCTGTGCTAGCGAATGCGGGCAGTTTCTTCAAGAATCCGCTAGTGAGCAATGAGCATACGCATCGGCTGTTGAAGGAGTATCCAGACATGCCGTATTTTCCTCAGCCCAATAACCAAACTAAGCTGGCAGCAGGCTGGCTGATTGACCAGTGCGGCTTAAAGGGGCAGCGCCTGGGAGCATTTGGCGTCCATGAGCGCCAAGCGTTAGTGCTGGTGCACTTTGGGGGAGGAGATCGCCCAGGACTGCTGAGTTTTGCAGACACTATTGCTCAGACCGTGTTTGATCGGTTTGGTGTATTGCTAGAGCTAGAACCGCGGGTGATCTAACGTCTGCTTATCTTTACCACCCATAAAAAACCCCGCCGAAGCGGGGTTGTTTGTTGCGAGCACTTACTCTTGCGAGTTTTGCTGTGCCTGCTGCTTGCGTAGTTCGCGCGGGTCGTTATGGGCACGACGGCGACGACGCGGTTTTGGCGCCTCCTCATCAGCTGTCGGGGCCTCGCTAACGGGATCTGCCGCTGGCGCATTGTCGGCGGGTTGCGCTGACACGTTCTCTTGCTCTTCTGGAGCAGAGGCCGCTTCCATCTTGGTAGCCGTCTCGTCGTGAGCTTCAGCAGCTGGCTGCTCGCTCGCTTCTGTTGAAGGCTCTTGATCCGCCGCCGGTGAAGGCGCTTTCGCCGTTGAGGGCTCTTCACTGACTGTTGGGGCTGAAGCTTCTTCATCCGTAGAAGCCGCTGCTTCGGCGTTGGCAACCGGAGTGTCTTTAACGCTATCCTGCTCAGCAGTCTCATTCGCTACTGTCTGAGTCTGAGGCTCTTCCGTGGGCACTGTGCTTTCAGCAGCAGCTTCTGCTGTACTTGCTTCTGCAGCTGCGTCATTCGCTTTCGGCTCGCGCTCTGCGACGTGCTCGGCAGCGGTTTGCGGCGCTTCCGTGGCGTCTTGGGCTGCGGTTTCTTGAGCCACCGGCGGCTGTTCCGCTTTGAGGTCGTCAGTTTGAGCATCGGCGGCCTTGGTCTCGTCAGCGTTTGGCGCGCTCAAGGCTGCTGCATCGCTGCTGTCAGCCGCTGGTGTGCTGGTGGCTTCGTACTGCACTGACTCAGGCTGAGCCTGACGGCGCTGGCGCGTCGACTTGCGCGCTTTGTCGGCGCTGTTGGCCGGGCGCTCAGCAGTTGTGCTGTCATCCGCTGCCGCTTGAGCCTGCTCAGCGCTATCGTCTTTTTCGCTGCTTACTTGCTCAGTTGCTGGCTTGTCAGCCGGTGTTGGCGATGCTTCCGTGTTGTTGTCAGGCGCGCTAGCGGCTTCAGATGTCGCTGTGGCTGCCGGGGCTTCTTGGGGCTGAGGTGCCTGCTCCGCTTCTGCCTGCAGCTTCAGCTGTTCTGCTTCCGCTTGAGGGTTTAGCGCCTGCTTGCGCGAACGATGACGCGGGTTGTTACGCGTACGCTTCGGCTTGCCGTCGTCTTGCTTGCTGTCGTCAGCCTGGGCCGTAGGCGTGCGTTCATCGCTTTTGGGCTTGGCATCACGTGGCTTGTCACGACGGTTATCCGGCTGGACGGCAGGCTTGGCTGCCTCCTCTTTAGGAGCGTCCTTGTTTACGGGCTGCTCTTTCTGATGCGTGTTTTTCGCGTTCTCTTGGGCCTTGGCATCGTCCTGCTGCGGATGACGACGACGGTTGCGGGTGCGGCTGGGGCCGCTGCGCTTATCGCTTGCATCGTCATTGCGAGGAGTGGCATTACCGGATGGCGTGCTGCTGCGCTGCTCGTTTTTGGCCCTGGTGTCGCTGCGCTCCTGAACAGGTTTGGAGCGGCGTTCACTGCGTTGCGGGCGGCTACTCTTCGGCTGTTCAGTCTGCTTACTTGGTGCCTGGGCTTCCTGAGCTGGCTGCTGGCTGCCGTCATCGCCGCCCAGCAGTTTAGCAAAGCCGCGGATAAAGCGGCCAAGCACGCTGGGCTGTTCAGCAGTAGCGGCGGGTGCAGGGGTGGCTGCAGCCGCTTTAGCAGGCGTTTCTTCTGTTTGCAGCGATGCCGGTGCTGGGGCGTTGTGTACTACGCTCTTAACGGCCGCTTCGGCCCGCTGTGCAGGCGGTGCAAAGCTAGGGTCAGGTTCTTTGCCAACATCGGTGTCGGTAGACAGCTCGAAGCTGGAGAGCGTATGGCTCTCGTCTTCGTCCAAATGGTCATCCCGCAGGCGCTGAACATCGTAGTGCGGAGTATCCATTTCTGGGCTGGGTAGCAGCACCACGCGAACGCCTTGGCGAGACTCGATATCTGCCAGTACGCTGCGCTTTTCATTTAGCAGGTAAGTGGCCACCGGTACCGGCAATATGGCGCGAATCTGCGCGCTGCGCTCTTTCATTGCCTCTTCTTCAATCAGGCGCATGATCGAGAGCGATAGTGAACGCACGTCGCGGATGGTGCCTTGGCCGTTACAGCGTGGGCACACTACGCCGCTTGTTTCGCCCAGGGAGGGGCGTAGGCGCTGGCGCGACATTTCCATTAAGCCAAAGCGTGAAATGCGCCCAATTTGTACCCGAGCACGATCTAGCTTCAGAGCATCGCGCATGCGGTTTTCGACTTCACGCTGGTTGCGCGCAGGGCCCATGTCGATGAAGTCGATCACGACCAAGCCGCCAATATCTCGCAAGCGAAGCTGACGGGCAATTTCGTCGGCCGCTTCGGAATTGGTTTGCAGCGCTGTTTCTTCGATATCGCTGCCCCGCGTAGCACGCGCGGAGTTGATGTCGATGGACACCAGAGCTTCAGTGTGGTCGATTACAATCGAGCCACCAGAGGGCAGTTTTACTTCCCGCTGGTAAGCGGTTTCAATTTGCGACTCAATCTGGAAGCGAGAGAAGAGGGGGACCTCATCTGCGTACAGCTTAATTTTCTGCTGGTAAGAGGGCATCACCTGGCGGATAAATGCCAGCGCCTCGGCGTGAATCTCGGGGCTGTCGATCAGCACCTCGCCGATATCCTGACGAAGGTAGTCGCGCATGGCGCGAATGATGACGTTGGATTCACGGTAGATTAAGAACGGTGCAGAACGCTTACCGGCTTCTGTGGTGATGGACTCCCATACCTGAACGAGATAATCCAAGTCCCACTGAAGCTCTTCTGGGCTACGGCCAATGCCTGCGGTGCGAACAATGAGGCCCATTTTGTCGGGCACAGTAAGTTGGCCCATGGCGTCTTTTAACTGGCTGCGATCATCCCCTTCAATACGGCGCGAAATACCGCCCGCACGAGGATTGTTGGGCATCAAGACGAGGAAGCGACCTGCCAAGCTAATAAAGGTGGTCAGCGCTGCCCCTTTGTTGCCGCGCTCCTCTTTATCGACCTGAACAATGACTTCTTGGCCTTCTTTGAGCACTTCTTTAATGCTCGGACGGCCAGAGACATCTTTGACAAAATATTCGCGGGAGATTTCTTTCAGCGGAAGGAAGCCGTGGCGCTCAGCGCCAAAGTCAACAAAAGCAGCTTCGAGCGAGGGTTCTACACGGGTGATTTTACCCCGATAAATATTGGCTTTTTTCTGTTCCCGAGCGCCAGATTCAATATCTAAATCATACAGGCGCTGTCCATCTACCAGTGCGACCCGCAGCTCTTCCGGCTGGGTCGCGTTAATTAGCATCCGTTTCATGTTGTCTCACGTAGCATGGCGTGCCGAAGCGCTTTTAAAGGCTAGCGTCGGCGAATCGCTGGGTGCTGCGTGCTTGTGCTCGGCGCATGGTTATGCTGACGCATTAAGCCGGGAAGGCAGTTCTGCCGACCCGGCCGAAAGGGCGTTGAGTACGTGGCGGCGGCAGAACATGTTTCGGTGGCTGTCACGTCCATCCGGCTCTGCTGACACCGCCCACACCTGGCATTCATCGATTCACCAACGCCGGTATCGGCACAGCGTTGATCTTTGCGCCCCAGAATTGGCAGTGCCTTGTGACGAAAAGGGGCTGCCACTCTGAAGCGTAACGTTTATTTAGTGACGGGCCTGCCGTTGCTGGCATGACCTGACGCTCTCTGTCGTTACCCATTTACTTAACGGCAGAGTTACTACATTTCAATACGTGATAAGCAGGTAGTGCGTACACTGATCCATGCTTTTTCGCTCTGACCTGCGTGTTTGTCGGGCAGGTGCGAAGGCAAAACGTGGGCAATCATTCGCCATACAAGGATTATATAAGCGGGCCACGTTCGGCCCGGCCACGTTGGCCGATGAGCGCTTTGGAATATAACAGTAAAGACAACCACCAGCAATTGACGCAATGCCGGTGGGTCTACGTTAGAATGCCGTTTTTAGCCTGACGTTAAAGAATGTCACCAGGAGTGCGCGGCAATGTCCGAAGGGCGTGAAGTACAGTGGGTGGATATCGCCCCGGAACAAGCGGGTCAGCGAATCGATAATTTTTTAATGACCCGGCTAAAAGGTGCACCTCGTGCATTGATCTACCGCATCGTGCGTAAGGGTGAGGTTCGGGTCAATAAGAAACGGGTAAAAGTGGATTATCGCCTGCAAACGGGCGATTTAGTACGTGTTCCGCCACTGCGCCTAGCGCCTAAAGAGGCGGTGAAAGAGGTGAGCGATAATCTGCGCGACCTGCTTGTCGGCAGCGTCATTATGGAAGGGCCCGACTGGATGGTGCTGAATAAGCCGTCAGGCTTAGCAGTCCATGGTGGCAGTGGCGTTAAGATTGGTCTCATCGAGGCGTTGCGCCAAGTGCGGGACGACCTAACGTTCCTGGAGTTAGTGCACCGCCTGGATCGTGATACCTCAGGTTGTTTGCTGCTCGCCAAGTCTCGCGATGCGCTGGTAACCCTTAATGAGGCGTTGAAAAAGCACGGCATGGATAAGCGCTACTTGGCGCTGGTGGCCGGGCGCTGGCCGGCCCGTAAAACTTATGAAAGTGCTCGGTTGGACCGTTTTGATGCAGGTAACGGCGAACGGCGCGTGCGGGTAGATCCCAACGGTAAAGTGTCGCGCACCCACTTCTCTGTAGTGGAAACCTTTGAAAAGGTCACGTTAATTGAGGCTGAGCCCGTTACGGGGCGCACACACCAGATTCGTGTGCACGCAGCCCATGCTGGCCATGCGCTGCTGGGGGATGATAAGTACGCTACTCGTGAGAGCGGCTTGTTAACCAAGCAGCTGGGGTTGGGGCGACTTTTCCTCCATGCACGCTCGTTAACATTCCCCGAGCCTGGCAACGGTAGGCCGGTGACGGTAAAAGCGCCGCTTCCGGAGGCGCTTGAAGAGACGCTCAAGCGCGCACGTCAATAAAAGAGAACTGTTATGCGCTATGAGCTAATTATTTTCGATTGGGACGGCACGCTCATGGATTCTGTGCCGAAGATTGTTTCCTGTATGCAAGCAGCAGCGGCAGACGCTGAATGGGGTGAGCTTGAAGTCAGCGCCATTGAAGACATTATTGGGCTGGGTCTTCCTGAGGCGATTGCCAAACTCTGCCCAGGCATTGAGCCAGAGCAGGCGGAGCGCTTGCGCCAGCGCTATTCCCATCACTTTGTTCATGGTGACACTACGCCTATGCCCTTTTTTGATGGGGTTGAAGCGCAGTTGGCAAGGCTGAGAGAGCGGCCCCAGCAGCGGCTTGCGGTGGCGACGGGTAAGAGCCGTCGTGGGCTTGATCGGGTTTTTAATGAAACAGGTAGCGGGGGGCTGTTCCACACTAGCCGGACTGCTGACGAAACGCGCTCTAAGCCCCACCCGCAAATGCTGCTAGAGATTTTGGCTGAGCTTCAGGTTCCAGCAGAGCGAGCGGTAATGGTGGGCGATACTGAGTATGATCTTGAAATGGCGCGTGCTATCGGTATGGATCGGGTGGGCGTAACTTACGGAGTGCATACTCCCGCTCGGCTAGCCGCTAGCCAGCCGGTGTGGGTCGCTGAAGACGTGCCGTCGCTATTTGACTGGCTGCGTCATGCATAAGGGCGTCCTTAAACGAAGAGTAGGAGCTGACGATGAGTGATGAGCAGCAGCGCGGTGGTGACAGTGAAGAGGCTTCTCAAGGTGAAGATCAGCGTGGTGTTCATGATCGCTGGACCCAGGGGCCGGATGTCTCCACCAAGGCACAAGAGTCTCCGTTGCCAGGTGGGCAGGATGACGATGCGGAAATACTCAGAGAGCGTCAGCGCCTAGCGCAGCTTGAAATGATGGATCGCTGGATTGGTGGCGTCTTGACCGAGCAGCGTAGAACACGCCGTTGGAAGCTGTTTTTTCGGCTGATGCTGCTGGCGCTAGTGCTGGTATCACTCACGGTTACGTTATATCGCGTGTTTTTAGCCGAGCCGTCAGCCGCGGTGCCTGCGCAGCAACATCTTGCATTGGTGGAAGTGCATGGCGTGATCGCCAACGATTCGCCCGCTAATGCTGAGCGTATTATTCAAGGGTTAAACCGGGCTTGGGAGAGTCAAAGCGCGTCGGCAGTGGTGCTGCATATTGATAGCCCTGGTGGAAGCCCAGTGCAGTCGCAGCGTATTTACTCGGAGGTTATGCGGCTGCGTGAGCAGGGAGATAAGCCGATTATTGCCGTGATCGAGGATATCGGTGCCAGCGGGGCGTACTATATTGCCGCTGCGGCGGATGAGATAGTGGCATCTCCCGCCAGCTTGGTGGGCTCCATTGGGGTGATCTATGCCGGTTTTGGCTTTCAAGAAGCTATTGATGAGCTGGGCGTCGAGCGGCGGGTGATGACTGCAGGCGAGAACAAGGCGTTTTTAGATCCATTCCAGCCCTTGGATGAGGAGGTGGCTCGTTTCTGGCAGAGCGTGCTCACTCAAACTCATGAGCAGTTCATCAATGATGTACAGGCTGGGCGTGGTGATCGTTTGAGTGATAGCCCGGAGATCTTTTCCGGGCTGATCTGGAGCGGTGAGCAGGCGCTTGGCTTGGGGCTGGTCGATGAGTTGGCAAGCCTTGAACAGGTGGCGCGTGCTCAGGTGGGTGAGGCATCATGGGAGAACTATACGCCCCGCCTGGATCCCTTTGAGCGCCTAACGCGGCGTTTTACCCAGGCCGCAGCGGAAGTGCTTGGCTTGCACAGTAGTCATGCGCCTATAAAGTTTCAGGCGCAGTAGCATTAGGCATCGCCAAGCGGGTTCATGCCTGCTTGGCGAAGCATGTCGCACAAGGCAATCAGCGGCAGACCGATCAGCGCATTGGGGTCACGCCCCTCTAAGCGCTCAAACAGAGCAATGCCTAAGCCTTCCATGCGAAAACTGCCGGCGCTATCCAGTGGCTGCTCTATTGCTACGTAGCGCTCAATCTCCCGCTCGCTCAGCGTGCGGAACACCACGTCAAACGGTTCGATATGGACCTGATGGCGCTGGTGGCGCGTGTCTAATAAGGCCAGGCCAGTTAAAAAAGTGACTCGTTGGCCTGAGAAGCGGGCTAAGTGAGCGCAGGCCCGCTCCGTAGTATGGGGTTTGCCGAGAATATCCCCTTCAAACAGAGCAATCTGATCAGAACCAATAATGCAGTGATTGGGGAAACGTTCCGCGACGGTATTAGCCTTGCTCAATGCTAGGCGGTGAACGAGTGCCTTTGGTGACTCGTCTGGAAGTGGCGTTTCGTCAATATCGGGCGAGTAGCATTGGTAGGGCAGGTGTAGCCTGTCCAGCAGCGCTTGGCGGAAGCGCGAGCTGGAGGCGAGCACAAGAGGGGCGTTTTGCGTTTGCGGCACTATCGTCTCCTTGTGGCCTGAATGGCGCAATATGTACTGGCAATGAGTGTAGCGAAAGCCCAGCGGCATGCCTATTGACGCTGTTTTCATCGATAAACCGATAAGAATTATGCCATGAGCTTTGACACCAGGAGGGCGAGTGCCTATCATTGCGCGCCTATGTTGACCTCACAACTCCCCAGCCGGGTTGAGCCTTATAAGCTTGCAGCCCGCCGCGAACGACTTGAAGGCTTAGTGGCGCTGAATAAGCTGCCCCGCCTCGCTGAAGAAGCGGGTGACCAAACCGGCGACTGTCACGTCGTGCTTGGGTTTGGTGTAGATGCCCAAGGCCGTCGCGAAATTCGTGGTCATTTGCAAGCGACCCTGGCGCTGCCTTGTCGCCGCTGTATGGTGCCGCTTAGCCAAGACGTTTCCAGTGACTTCCTGCTTGGAATGATTACCGACGAAGCCTTGGCGGCCGAGCTGCCTGCCAGTCATGAGCCGGTGCTGGTGGAAAATGAACAGCTGGACTTGCTGACGGTAGTTGAGGATGAATTAATCCTCAGCCTGCCGCAGGTGGTCTATCACGATGAGACCGAATGCCATGTCTCGGCGGAGCAGCTGGTCAGCAAGACCGAAGGCGCGGCGGATGAATCCGCTTCAGCCAAGAATCCTTTCGCGGTGCTCAATGCTTTGAAAAGCAGTGGCGCTTTGAAAGGCAAAAAGTAAGCATCACTTACCCTATATACCTTGGAGTAAACACCCATGGCAGTTCAACAGAACCGTAAAACTCGTTCCAAGCGCGGCATGCGTCGTAGCCACGATGCGTTGAGCGCACCGACTCTGTCCCAGGACAAAGAAACCGGTACCACTCACCTGCGTCACCACGTTTCTCCGGATGGTTTCTACCGTGGTCGTAAGGTAGTTGAGGTTTAATCCTTAACTCTCTAACGAGTGGCGAAACAGAGTGGGTGCATTGCGCCTAGCGATTGATGTCATGGGGGGTGACCAAGGCCCTCGTGTCATCATAGAGGGCTCTGCAAGGGCAGTGATTGAACGTCCTGACCTAGAGCTCGCTCTGTTTGGCCCGCGTCAGCGTGTTGTCGCTGAGCTTTCGCGCTTGCCGCAGCCCTTGGCTGCGGCAGCGTCACGTTTAGTCGTCTGCGATGCGCCTGATACTGTGTCACAAGATGCTTCTGCTGCCTGGGCGTTACGCTCTGGGGATAAGACCAGCATGGTGCATATGTTGCGTTATGTGGCACAAGGTTATGCTGCAGCGGGTGTTAGTGCAGGAAACACCGGTGCACTAGTCGCGCTTGCAAGGCGTGAGCTTGGTATGCTGCCAGGCTTTTCCAGACCTGCTATCAGTACGGCGATTCCTGCACGGGGTGGTCGTCGCTGTTATTTGCTGGATTTAGGCGCAAATGTGGATTCGCCCGCATCACGGCTAGTGGATTTTGCCATGATGGGTGCGGCAATGGCGCAATGTATGGATGGTATTAATTGCCCTCGAGTCGCGCTATTGAATGTTGGCGCGGAAGCGACCAAGGGCAGTGCGACGGTGCGAGAGGCTGACCGGCTGCTGCGTGAGCGCGCTACCACATTAAGTTTTGCTTATCAGGGGTATGCCGAAGGTGGTGACATCTTCCAGGGCGATATTGATGTCATGGTCTGCGATGGCTTTGTTGGTAACGTGGTGCTCAAGGCGAGCGAAGGTTTGACCCGTATGCTGGTGGAGCGTGTGCAGATGGCGTTTGAGTCACGCTTATGCGGGCGCTTAGCAAGTTTACTGGCCAAACCTGTGCTGAAGCGGCTAAAGCAGGAGCTTGACCCCGTTCGTTATAATGGCGCAAGCCTACTTGGGTTAAAACGTATTGTGGTGAAAAGCCATGGTGGCGCCCGTGCAGATGGGTTCTACTATGCTATTCAGCGAGCGCTGCAGGAAGTAGAACATGACTTGCCTACTCAGCTTGCCAAACACTGGGCTTAGCTCAGTGGGCAGATGAGTGGGTTACAGCAATGCGTTGCACGACTTTTGCGGGTTATCGGCGGCAGTAGGATGTGCCAACAGCCGTTTTATAACGGGGCCGATAGCCACGCCTATCGCTCAACTGAGCAAATGCCTACAAGAGCAAAGGTGAACGACATGTCTCAACCCCTTGCCCTCATTTTTCCCGGGCAAGGCTCTCAGCAGCTTGGAATGCTGCGAGAGCTAGCCGAGCGTTACAGTGTGGTGGGAACGACATTTGAGGAAGCGTCTGACGCGCTGGGCTACGATTTATGGGAAGTAGTCCAAGAAGGGCCGGAAGAAGCGTTGAATTCCACGGCTTGCACGCAGCCTGCGCTGCTGACATCAAGCGTTGCCATCTGGCGCGTCTGGCAGGAGCTGGAAGGCCCTCGCCCCAGCGTGATGGCGGGCCATAGCCTGGGTGAGTATAGCGCTATGGTCTGTGCGGGCGTGATGGGCTTTGCAGAGGGTGTCCAACTGGTGCGCCTGCGCGGAGAGGCAATGCAAGAAGCTGTACCTGCTGGTGAAGGCGGAATGGCCGCCATTCTTGGGCTTGATGACAGCGCGGTGGAAGCCGCTTGCACAAGCGCTGCCCAGGGCGATGTCGTTTCTGCAGTTAACTATAACTCCCCGGGTCAGGTCGTCATTGCTGGTAGCAAAGCAGCCGTTGAGCGTGCCATTGCTGCTTGCCAAGAAGCGGGCGCTAAGCGCGCACTTGCCCTCCCTGTGTCTGTTCCTTCTCACTGCGCGCTGATGCGACCTGCTGCTGAGCGTCTTGCCGAAGCGATGCAGGCGATTGAGCTACGTGCCCCTCGCTATACTGTTATTCAGAACGTCGATGCCCAGGCGCATGCAGATGTTGATACGCTGCGCACTCGTTTAATTGAGCAGCTCTACCAGCCAGTACGTTGGTCCTCCTGCGTTGAAGCAATGTCTGAGCAAGGTGCTAATGTCTTCATTGAGTGTGGCCCAGGCAAAGTGCTGACAGGTCTTAATAAACGTATTGTGCGCGGTGCCAAGGGGCTAGCGGTGAATGACCCCGATAGCTTGGATGCAGCGCTTGAGCTTGCGCGAGAAACATTAGCAGGTAGTGCGTGATAAACGGCTATTTTCAGCTACCCTTGCATAGTTCAGTGGAAGGAAACGTGTTATGACGCAAGAAAAACGAGTTGCCTTGGTGACCGGTGCGAGCCGCGGCATTGGTCGCGCTATCGCCCATGAACTGGGCCGCCAAGGGCGTATTGTCATCGGCACAGCGACCAGCAAATCTGGCGCAGAAAAAATCGATGCCGACCTGAAGGCTAACGGGGTTGAAGGCGCTGGTATGTGCCTGAACGTGACGGACCAAGCGAGCATTGATGAGGTCCTGAAAACCATTGGCGAGCGTTTTGGTGCCCCGACTATTTTGGTTAACAATGCGGGTATCACTCGTGATAACCTCCTGATGCGGATGAAAGAGGAGGAGTGGGATTCCGTCATGGATACCAACCTCAAATCTGTATATCGCGTCAGCAAGGCGTGTCTTCGTGGCATGACCAAGGCGCGTTTCGGGCGGATTGTATCGATCAGCTCTGTAGTGGCAACCATGGGCAACCTGGGCCAAACTAACTACGCTGCTGCTAAGGCAGGTATGGAAGGCTTTAGCCGGGCGTTGGCGCGAGAGGTTGCTTCCCGTGCCATTACCGTAAACGCCGTTGCGCCTGGTTTTATCGCCACCGACATGACCGAAGCGCTGCCTGAAGCCCAGCATGAAATGCTGCTAAGGCAGATTCCGCTGGCACGCTTAGGTGGGCCGGAAGAGATCGCCGCAGCGGTTGGCTTTTTAACCAGCGATGCCGCAGGCTATATCACTGGTGAAACGCTGCACGTGAACGGCGGTATGAATATGCGTTGATGGCCTTAGGCTTGGCGGTTGCGTCAACTTAAGGGCGTCTATAAACTACCCCGCAGCTTTTGGCTTGCGGTTTCCAAATAGCTGGTTATCTCTAACAGCTAATGTGAATGACTGGAGTACGTTGATGAGTACTATTGAAGAGCGCGTTAAGAAAGTTGTGGCAGAGCGCCTGAACGTTAAAGAAGAAGACATCCAGAATAGCTCTTCTTTCACTGAAGACTTGGGTGCCGACTCTCTGGACACCGTTGAACTGGTGATGGCTTTGGAAGAGGAGTTCGATACTGAAATTCCTGACGAAGAAGCTGAAAAAATCACCACGGTTCAAGAAGCCATCGACTACGTAAACGCCCACCAGTAAGGGCGCGGTCGACGCTGTGAACCAGGGTGGGGTGCTCACCCATCCGTCTTAAAAAAGCCGTCCTGATATGGGGCGGCTTTTTTGCTTTACGCTCACAATGAATATAACGTTCAATCTCCGTTATACTAGTCACCAAACTTCTGCAGCAAATGACCCAGATGGGTCGTGTCACCATGGATGCCTGGAGGAAACTGATGGCGCGAAGAAGGGTAGTGGTAACTGGGTTAGGCCTGGTGACCCCAGTGGGCAATAGTGTCAATGAGTCGTGGGCGAACATTGTCGCCGGTAAAAGCGGCATAGCGCCTATTGAGCACTTTGATACCAGTGGCTTCAATACGCGGTTTGGCGGTTCGGTAAAGAATTTTGATATCAGCCCTTACCTGAACCCCAAAGACGCTCGCAAAATGGATCTGTTCATTCAGTACGGCATGGCTGCCGGTGCTCAGGCGGTACAGGATTCAGGGATAGAGTGCACAGAGGAGAATGCTGAGCGAATCGGCGTGGCGATTGGCTCTGGAATTGGCGGGCTGCCAATGATTGAGCATAACCATAATGCGCTCAATAAAGGCGGTGCACGTCGGGTATCACCGTTTTTTGTGCCTGGTTCTATTATCAATATGATTTCCGGCAACATGGCGATCCAGCATGGCTTTAAAGGGCCGAATATTGCGATTACCACGGCTTGCACCACCGGTACCCATAATATTGGCTACAGCGCTCGCACCATCGCCTACGGCGATGCGGATGTCATGATTTGTGGCGGCGCAGAAATGGCCACCACACCATTAGGTTTGGGTGGCTTCTCTGCCGCGCGCGCGCTCTCAACGCGCAACGATGACCCGCAAGCAGCGAGCCGTCCTTGGGATGCCGACCGCGATGGCTTTGTGCTGTCTGATGGTGCAGGGGTGCTGGTGCTAGAAGAGTACGAGCATGCGAAAGCCCGTGGCGCCACTATCTACGCGGAGCTGGCTGGCTTTGGTATGAGTGATGACGCCTACCATATGACCGCTCCGCCCGAGGATGGTCGCGGTGCCGCACTCTCCATGCGCAATGCGATTAAAGATGCCGCTATTGATCCGGCAGACGTGCAGTATATCAACGCCCATGGCACATCAACTGCTGCCGGCGATTTGGCTGAAAGTCGCGCTATTGAAAAAGTGTTGGGCAGTGCGGCCCAGCAGGTGGCCGTTAGCTCAACCAAGTCGATGATTGGCCACCTATTGGGTGCCGCCGGTGCGGTAGAGGCGGTATTCAGCATTCTAGCAATCCGTGACCAGGTCGCCCCGCCCACCATCAACCTGGATAACCCCCAGGAGGGCTGCAACCTCGACTACGTACCCCATACCGCGCGGGATATGCGTATTGATATCGCGCTCTCCAACTCGTTCGGGTTTGGTGGCACTAACGGCTCCCTGCTGTTCAAAAAGGTATAACTTTTTATGCCCATGCCCCAGGTGCCATTTGATGACCGCGGGCTAGCGTATGGCGACGGTGTATTTGAAACAGTGCTGCTGCGCGATGGGGTACCCGTACTTTGGGATTATCACCTCGCGCGCTTGGAACAGGGCTGTCGGCGCTTGAATATCCCGTTGCCTACCTCTCAACAGCTGGCGCAGGTGTGGCAGTCGCCCCCTGCGGCAGCGCTGGAAGTACTTAAATTAATATTGACACGCGGAAGCGGTGGCCGAGGCTACGCGCTGCCTGATCATCCTGAGCCCAGGCTGATCTTTCGGCGAACGCCTTTTGTTACCAACGGGCAGCGGTGGCAACACGGTGTCTGCGTACGTTTGTGCCATCTTCGTTTAGGGCATCAACCGCTGCTTGCGGGCATCAAACACCTTAACCGTTTGGAGAATGTGCTAGCTCGCCAGGAGTGGCAAGAGAGCCATATTGCCGAAGGCCTGTTAGCGGACCAATCAGGCGAAATAGTGGAAGCAACCAGTATGAACCTCTTCTGGTCAACGGAAGGGCGTCTTTTGACCCCTCGGGTAAACCGCTGCGGCGTGGCAGGTACTCTGCGCGCTGCGCTATTGGCTAACGGCGTTATTGAAGAAGAGGGGCTGACAGTCTCGGAACTACCACAGGTTGAGCGCCTTTGGGTAGGTAATTCGGTACAGGGCGTGTGGCCTGTGTGTGAATTGCTTGATACGCAGGGCGGCCTGATCGCGACTTGGCCTGTGTTAGCAGGGCCAGACCCACTGCAGGGTGAGGCTCACCGCCTGCTGGGATATCCCAGTGTGTTTCCCGCATCAGAATCCAAATAAATAGATTGAGGTGTCAACGTGAAACGGTTACTTACCGTCTTTGGAATATTGGTTGTGCTGGCCGTTGCCGCTGCGCTCGGCGGTTATGCTTATTGGCAGCAGCGTCTAGCGGCGCCAATTGCGGTAGAGGAACCCACCCTATATCAAGTGCCTGCCGGAGCTGGTTTTAATCAAGTCATTCGCGATTTAGAGGCGCAAGGAGTGCTTGAGGATGCCTGGGCATTTAAGCTACTGGCGCGGATAGACCCAGAGCAGGTGCCAAGTCTACGGGTTGGCGAGTACCGCCTCACACCGGGGATGAGTGGGCGAGAGGTGATGGCCCTGTTGGGCAGTAATAACGTGGTGACTTATTCGCTGACCGTGCCTGAAGGATGGACCTTTCGCCAAATGCGTGCGCTGCTAAATAGTGCGCCGAAGCTTGAACACCGTACGGCAGACATGAGTGACGAAGAAGTCATGACGCTGCTGGACCGTGAGGGCACCTTTCCTGAAGGTTGGTTCTTCCCCGATACCTACCGCTATCATCTGGGCATGAGCGATGTCGATATTTTGAGCCAAGCGTTAAATCGGATGGAGCGCATTTTGGAGCAAGTGTGGGCGGAACGGGATGACGATTTAACCATTGAAACGCCCTATGAAGCGCTAATTATGGCATCGCTGATTGAGCGGGAAACCGGGGCGCCTGAAGAGCGCAGAGAGATTGCTGGGGTATTTAAGCGCCGGATGGAGCGTGGCATGCGTCTGCAAACAGACCCCACGGTAATATACGGCATGGGCGAGCGCTATGATGGCCGCATCACACGGGCAGACCTGCGTGAAGCCACCCCTTACAATACTTATGTGATTGACGGCATGCCGCCGACGCCGATTGCCATGCCAGGGCGAGCCTCATTGGAGGCGGCGGTGAAGCCGCTACCCGGCGAAACGCTCTATTTTGTGTCCCGAGGTGACGGCACGCATCACTTCTCGCGCACATTACGCGAGCATAACAATGCCGTGAATCGCTATATTCGAAACCGTTAAATAGCTAAACACTGAACATGTCGATGGCGTATCTATTGAGTAAGGGGCAGCAATGAGCAAGCGCGGACGCTTCATCACCCTAGAAGGCGGTGAGGGAGTCGGTAAGTCTACCAATATGGCGTTTGTCGAAGCATGGCTAACGGCCCAGGGAATGGAAGTGGTACGAACCCGTGAACCGGGTGGTACCCCCCGCGCAGAAGCAATTCGTGAGCTGCTGCTTGACCCTGCCCTCCAAGAGCCGCTGAGCGTTGATGCCGAGCTGTTACTGGTCTTTGCGGCCCGTGCACAGCATCTAGCGGAAAAAATCCTGCCAGCGTTGGCACGAGGTGCCTGGGTAGTATGTGACCGTTTTACCGATGCCACCTTTGCCTATCAAGGCGGCGGGCGCGGGATCAACCCCGCACGCATTGCGCAGTTAGAGCAATTTGTACAGCAAGGCCTTGCCCCTGATCTCACTCTGCTGCTGGATATGTCGCCCGAAGCTGCCAAAGAGCGGTTAGAGGGCCGCCTACGCGAGCTAAATACCCAGCGTGACCGGTTTGAGCAAGAGCAGACGGATTTCTTTATGGCGGTACGCCGAGCTTATTTGGATCGCGCGGCCGCTTCGCCTGAGCGCTTTGCGGTGATTGATGCAGCTCAGCCGCTAGAGGTGGTTCAAGCGGCGCTAAGCCACGTATTGGAAGAACGGGTTGCCCAATGGCAATAACTGGCGTATTGCCCTGGCATCAGGCCACTTGGCAGCAGCTGGTGCGCCTTGCCAACAGCGGGCGCATGCCCCATGCCTTGCTGATTAGCGGTGCCCACGGGGTTGGCAAGCAGCAGTTGGCAGAAGCGTTGATCGCTAGAACGCTATGTGCCCAGCCCGGCGAGCAGGCTTGCGGGCAGTGTCACAGCTGCGCCATGTTGGCCTCTGGCTATCACCCTGATCTACTGCGGGTGTCGCCAGAAGAGGGCAAGCGCCAAATCCGCATTGACCCCGTTCGCGAAGTGAATCGGTTTGTCTCGCAAACGGCGCAGCAGGGTGGCTACCGAGTGATTGTGATCTCACCTGCTGAAGCCATGAATATTGCCGCCGCCAACGCGCTGTTGAAAAGCCTGGAAGAACCCGGCGATAAAACGTTATTTATCCTACTTTCAGATGTGCCCTCCCGCACGCTGCCAACGATTCGTTCGCGCTGTCAGCAGTGGCCCCTAGCAAGCGTGCCCTTTGATGACTGTAAAGGGTGGCTGACCCAGCAGTTGGGTGGCGATGAAGCTCACTTCTGGTGGCAAGTATCAGGCGGCCTTCCCCTGTTAGCGGTTGAGCTGGCCGCTCCCGATGAACGGGCGATGCGCCACCAGATTCACGACTGTTTCGAACAGTTAGTGCGCGGGGCAGAGCCTGTTTCAGAGGCGGCGAGGCTGGATCGCCAAGCGATTGATGCGATCTTATGGTACGGTATTGCTTGGCTTGAAGACTTGATTCGTCTGGGGCTATCGGGCGAGCAGAGCGTGCTACACAATCCTGATTTAACGCCGCTTTATCGCCAGGCGGTGAAAAATGGCCGCGTACAGGACTGGTTCCGGCTATTAGATTACGCCAGAGAGCAGCGCCGCTTGCTGGCCGTTGGAGCAAACCCGAATCCACAGCTGGTGCTTGAAGCTTGGCTGGTGCGCTGGTCTGCGCTGCTGCGCTCCTGACAATCTAATGCAATGAGGTAGTGATGGCTGCTCAAAAAGCACTCTCTTTAACGATACCCGACGTGCCCACGCTGCTATCTGCCTATATGCCGTTTTTGGATCGAGGCGGTATTTTTGTGCCTACCAAAACATTGTATAGCCTCGGGCAACCCGTTGTACTGCTGCTAACGCTGCCAGGGGAGAGCGAGCGACTCTCCGTCACCGGTCAGGTGATTTGGATCTCGCCAGAAGGTGTTAGTGGCCGAAGACTGCCAGGCATTGGCGTGCACTTTAGTCAGCAAGATTACTCTGTGCGTGACCGTATCGAGACCCTGTTATCCGGGCAGCTTGATAAAGCGCCTCCCTCGTTTACGCTCTAAGCTAGCTACCTCCTATTTACTTCCAAAGAGCACTGCATGTTTGTCGATTCTCACTGTCATCTAGACCGTTTATCAGAGCATACGCATGGCGGCGATGTGGCCGCCACGTTGGATGCTGCCCGTGCTGCCAACGTTAGCCAGTTTTTAGCCATCTCTACGACGTTAGAAGAGCTGCCGGGCTTGGCCGCCATTGCTAGAGCACATCACGATGTGGCTATTTCCGCGGGCCTTCACCCGCTCCACCAAGCGCCAAATGAGCCGACAGTGGACGATATCGTAGAGGCTGCTGAACAGTATGGGGCGGTAGCGATTGGTGAGACAGGGCTGGATTATCACTACCAGGAGAGCGTGTCTGTCAGCGTTCAGCATGAGCGATTCAAGCGGCATCTCATCGCTGCGAATGAGCTAGAGTTGCCGGTCATCATTCATACCCGCGAGGCCAAAGAGGATACGCTGGCGCTGCTGCGTGAATACAGCAATCCTCAGGTGGGCGGCGTCATCCACTGCTTTACTGAAGACCTGGACATGGCGCGGGAGGCGGTTCGGCTTGGATTCTATATTTCTCTTTCCGGCATTATTACGTTTCGTAATGCGGCATCGCTGAGAACACTGGCGCGTCAGCTTCCGCTGGATCGGCTGTTAATTGAAACCGACAGCCCTTATTTGGCCCCTGTCCCTTATCGCGGTAAGCCCAATGAGCCTGCCTGGGTCGTTGAAGTCGCGGAGTGTATTGCGCGTGAACGAGGCATCAGCGTGGATGAAGTTGCCATGCAAACGACCGTTAATTTTTACCATCTGTTCCGCGCTGCGGCACCAGACGCGCCTGCCCATGTCAAAGAGGCCTTGGCACAGTCTGGGCTTGTGGTGTAACACGCGGTGACAACCACTGGAGGTCGGTGATGAGTATTGATCGACTATTGCAGCAGTCAGAAGGCTCAGCATCTATTCCCCCTGTTGATACCTGGCAGCCCGCGCTATCAGGAGAAATGGATATCCTGATTCAGGAGGATGGCTCCTGGCTGCATGAAGGGCAGCCGTTTGCTCGTCCTGCGATTGCCAAGCTGCTCTCCAGCCTGCTGCGCCTGGATGCCGATGGATACTGCCTGGTCACTCCCGTGGAGCGCTGGCGCATTGCCGTAGTGGACCGCCCCTTTGTCGTGGTCGAAGCGGATTTCCACGATGATGCCTGGTGGCTAAAGACTCAATTTGACGATGTAGTACGTCTGGATGCCGAGCACCCCATGAGGTTGACTGCTTCTCCCAGCGGCGAGATGGCGCCCGAATGTGCTATCCGGTTCGGTTTAGCGGCTCGACTGCACCGCAACGTGTTCTATCGCTTGGTAGAGCAGGCGCGCGTGCAAGAAAATTCGTCAGGCCAGAGCGAGTGTCAGCTCTATAGTGCGGGAAGCTGGCACCTGCTTGGCCAGTGGAGCGATAGCGTGCCAAGTGAGGCGCCGTGAAGTTAACCGCCGAGCAGCAAGCTGTTGTTCACCATAGGGAAGGGCATGCGCGTGTAGCCGCCGTGGCGGGCGCAGGTAAAACCACGACCATGGCTGCCCGAGTGCTTCACCTGTTAGGCAGTGGCGTTTCTCCCAAGCGAATGCTGGTGCTGATGTTTAACCGCTCAGCGAAAGATGACTTCCAGCGTCGCCTAGCCAGCATGGCCCCCGCAGGCCAGCCGTTGCCCGACGTTCGTACTTTTCACTCCCTAGGCCACCGGCTGACCCAAAGCCTGTGCCGCTGGGGGGCGCTCGCCCCCAGGCGGCTACTCTCTGCTGAATGGCAAATGGAGCGCTTGCTTCGTCAAGCTAGCCTAAATGTGCTTGCCGGCCAGGTAGATCGTCGCGACGCTGCGCTGGAAGGTGATCGGCTAGAGGCGTTGGCGCATTTTTGTGGCCTAGTGAAGGCCGAAATACTGTCTGCGGCGGCGCTTTATGAGCGCCTTAATTACGAGCCGGATACCGACTATTTTCCTACGGCCTTCGAAGAAGCCGAGCGTCTGCTGCACGCTGAAGGCGTCATGACCTATGCGGACCTGCTCTACCGCCCGCTGCAGGCCCTGGAAGCGGACGCCACGCTCCGCAAGCGGGTCGAAGGTTTCTTGGATCATGTGATTGTTGATGAGTACCAGGATATCAATACGGTTCAGCAGCGGCTGCTGGCCGTGCTTGCTGGGCCGAGTGCGAATGTGATGGCTGTGGGCGATGCTAACCAATGTATTTATGAGTGGCGCGGTGCTCGTCCAGACACGATGCTGGAGAACTTTACCGCCACCTTCGGCAAAGCCACCGACTATCCGCTCTCCATGACCTTTCGCCACGGGCATGCCTTGGCGCTGACGGCTAACCACGCCATCATGGCCAATCAGCGTCGGCCCGATCAGCTCTGCTTGGCCGAAGCAGGTAATCCCGATACTCGCATAACCGTAGGTCAAGGAAGCCGACTGTTACTGGATGCCTTGATGGACTGGCAGGCCCAGGGGAGGGCGCTCAGTGATGCTAGCCTGCTAGTGCGAAGCTGGGCGCTCTCGGTGCCTTTCCAGCTTGCCTTGCTGCAGGCGGGTATCCCCTTTCGTCTGCTGCGAGAAGATCGCTTCGTGTTCCGCTTGCCCCTGGTGCAGGCGTTGGCAGGTTATCTGAAACTCTCCAGGCGTCCAGAACTGCTTCACGACCCAGAGCAGTTGCTGCTGCTGTTATCTCAGCCAACCCCCTTTGTTGCCCGTGAACGCCTGCAGCGTCTGGCTTACCAGTTAGCGACAACCCAGCAGTGGCCGGAGCGGCACGAGCCCGTTCTGGCAGCGCTAAAACCGTTACAGCGGCGCACGCTAAAAAAACGCTGGGAGCTACTGTGTGAGCTGCCCAAACTTAACGCATGGCCCCCGGCCAAATTGCTCGGCCATGTGGTAGAGGCGATTGACGCTGAAAAAACGCTGAAACGTGCCGCCGCTAGACGCGATAAAGGAGAGGAGGATGTGCGTTTGCTCGACGTGCTGATTGAGCAGGCTGAGAGCGTACAAGATCCAGACGCCTTCATTGAGCTACTTGAACGTCCGGTGGAGAATCAGGCTGGCGGCGTGCTGGTCAGTACCGTGCACGGTGCCAAGGGCCTCGAGTGGCCGCTAGTGGCCGTTGCAGGTGTTAATGAAGAAGACTTTCCCCACTATAGCCGCGATAACCCGCTGAATGATGAGCGCTTAGAGGAGGAGCGGCGGCTGTTTTATGTGGCCATCACGCGTGCCAAGGAGCAGTTGCTGGTTCTTCACGACGGAGGAGCACATCGGCCAAGCCGTTTTATTGCCGAAAGTGCCTGGCAGGATGGTATGCGTGTCGCCGCTTGTTTAGCTAATCAGCAGGCGCCAGATACGCCGTTAGAAGTGCAATCCCCTAGCTTAGTGGCCCGTTACTTGGAAAGAGTAGGGCGCGCCGACATTGCCTTAGCCGCACCACAGGTGAAGGAGTCTTCAGCTGGTTACCAAGCGGGTAGCCACTACTACCCCGGTCAGCGCTTGCTGCACGCAGTGTTTGGAGAAGGCGAAGTGGCGGCAGTAGAGGGTAATCCGTCCGACCCGGTGATTGATGTGCGGTTTGTGCAAGCCGGGCGACGTCGTCTCATCGCCCGCCGTGCACCTATTGAGGTGATGGAGCCTCCGGTGCAGCCAGCGTAGCCAGCTGCACCATTGCTATCCCTGTTATATATTTGGCCTGTTACATATTTGGCCTGTTACATATTTGGATAGTTCGGGCCGCCACCGCCTTCAGGGGCTACCCAGGTAATATTCTGGGCGGGGTCTTTGATATCGCAGGTTTTGCAGTGCACGCAGTTCTGGAAGTTAATCTGGAAGCGTGGCTTGCCCTGATCATCCTCAACCACCTCATACACCCCTGCCGGGCAGTAGCGCTGAGCGGGTTCAGCATACTTGGGCAGGTTGTCACGAATCGGCAGCTCTGGGTCTGCGAGGCGCAGGTGGCAGGGCTGATCCTCTTCATGGTTCGTATTGGACAAGAACACCGAGGTGGATTTATCAAACGACAGTTTGCCATCTGGTTTCGGGTAGTTGATCTTCTCGAACTCAGCGGCTGGCCTTAACGCGCCGTGGTCGGTAGTGGTGTCATGAACGTTGGGGAGCTTATTGCCCAGCAACTGGTTCACAAAGTTATAGGCGCCACCGCCAACCGTGCCATATTTGTGAATGGCAGGGCCGAAGCTCGCGCTCTCTTTTAGCTCCTGATAGGCCCAGCTGGCTTCCCACTTGCTGGTAAAGTTGGCAAGCTCTTGCCCGCCTTCATCGCCGCCTTTGATCGCTTCAAATACACTTTCTGCCGCCACCATGCCTGATTTCATTGCCGTGTGCAGGCCTTTGATCTTGGCAAAGTTCAGGGTGCCCGCGTCACAGCCAATCAACAGACCGCCAGGGAAGGTCATTTTCGGCAGGCAGTTGAACCCGCCTTTGGCAATGGCCCGTGCGCCATAAGCCACGCGTTTGCCGCCTTCCAGGTACTGGCTCAGCACCGGGTGGTGCTTCATACGCTGGAACTCATCGAACGGGGAGAGCCACGGGTTCTGGTAGCCGAGATCCATAATCAGGCCAACGACGACCTGCTGGTTTTCCGCATGGTAGAGGAACCAACCGCCGTGGGTCTTGCTGTCTAGTGGCCAGCCGGAGCCGTGAACTACCAAGCCGGGTTCGTGCTTCTCGGCGGGCACATCCCACAGTTCTTTCAAGCCGATGCCGTAATGCTGCGGGTCGCGTCCAGCATTCAGTGAGAAGTCATTGATCAGTCGCTTGCCTAAGTGCCCCCGTGCGCCCTCTGCAAATAGCGTGTACTTAGCGCGTAGCTCCATTCCCGGCATGTGGCCATCTTTAGGCGTACCGTCGGCAGCTACGCCCATATCGCCAATCAAAATGCCGCGTACCACATTATCTTCAATGATGACTTCTTGAGCGGCAAAACCAGGAAATATTTCAACGCCCAGCGATTCCGCCTGCTCGGCCAGCCAGCGGCACAGGTTGCCTGCGCTAATCACGTAGCGAGTCAGTTCACCCCCGGTGTTGTGCATGCTCTTGGGTACCAGCGCATTGGGGATTTTCTGCGCCTTTTCGGCATCCTTCAGCAAATAGACATCGTCACGCGTGGCGGGCGTATTCAGGGGAGCGCCGCGCTCTTCCCAGTCGGGAAACAGCTCCGCCAGGGCGCGGGGTTCGAATACCGCGCCAGACAGAATATGCGCTCCCACTTCAGATCCCTTCTCGACCACGCAAACGGTTAGCTCTTGCTCCGCCTCGTTGGCCTGCTGCATCAAACGGCAGGCGGCGGCCAAGCCAGAGGGGCCTGCGCCGACGATGACAACGTCAAAGTCCATTACATCGCGTTCAACGTTTTCCACCCGGTTTCTCCTTATTCTCATAAGCGCCATCTGTATCTGGCTAGCGAATGGGCACTAGCTTATGAAAAGATGGCCTTAATTTAAAACGGTCGTTTGCTTCTGGTTATCTCCCATGATAGGCATAATACCCGTGTCAGGTCACCCCTACGATGGCAAAAGCACACTTTATAAGTGTCGGTACGAATAGCGATACCGGCGGGCTACGACCAAGGCCGCACGAAGAGAAAGTTGTTGCTGGTGGGTAGGCTGTGGCAAATTGATAGGGTTTTTCATTTGCTAGCCTATCAAACGCTTGCATGAATTTTGAGCGCAGCCACTAGGTGGCGGCGCCTAGTCAGGTTAACGGCTTCTATCACGAGCCAAGCGAGGAACCTATGAAAGTACTCGTCGCGGTGAAACGCGTCATCGACTACAACGTCAAAATCCGCGTTAAAGCGGACCACTCTGATGTGGACCTTACCAACGTCAAAATGGCCATGAACCCCTTCTGCGAAATTGCCGTGGAAGAGGCAGTGCGCCTGAAAGAGAAGGGCGTAGCCACCGAGGTCGTGGCCGTGACCGTGGGCCCCAAGG
>Ga0209644_1000035_pt1 | contig 101337 bp, 86 predicted proteins | sample ETNvirome_2_1000_FD_184069 | JGI IMG/M metagenome (GOLD analysis project Ga0209644, IMG submission 184069) | Marine viral communities from the Pacific Ocean - ETNP_2_1000 (SPAdes) (version 2) | ecosystem: Environmental > Aquatic > Marine > Oceanic | place: Pacific Ocean | collected 2013-06-22 | reverse complement strand
TCACGGCTTGGAGAGTAGAATTGCTCATGGCGTATCCGTCCTATGTTGGTTGTGATCTGGCGAGATCAATCAACAGGATACGCCACCCTCTCTACTGCCCTCCATACACAAGAACTGAGCTTAACTCAGCGCTGTTGGTGCGGGTTGCCACCGGTAAGTAGCCATGAGGTGGAACGTTTTACCAACGCTGCTTATCTCTCCTTAGTATAGATGTGAACCGTGCGCATTTGTCGCATGTGTCAATATTATCCATGCCATCCCTGAGTTTTCTGTCAATTTCGGTTAGGCTGGGCTTTTATTTTTTTGTTTAATTTATTGATATTAAAGATATTTTTTATTTATTGGTATGATTGGCCCAATGCCTGCAGTGTTATAAGTGTTAATACTTATAGTGTCACCATTGATGATTTAACCAATTTCACTGTTGGCAACCAAGTTCCAACCCATCAAAGCGTGAGCAGGCTAATAGGCAATAGAGGAGGGCAGGAGGCCCAGTAAGCATCACGGACGTGAATGGACTCTTAGCCTGCTCACTCTTATCAGCATAAGGCCGTGCTGATCATCGAAGCCAAGGAGTGGCAGCGATGCAAAACAGCCATCTTGCAACTGTGAGGTGGTTTTTTTGCGTTTATTTTTCAATCATTAATACATTGATTTATATAATATTTTTTCTCGCCTTAGGGGTGTTGCATAGTTCCTGTACAGATATGCAAAGTATTTTGGTCTATCCTTTCGGGTAAACCAAAATCAGCGGTTATAAGACGTCAACGCATCGGCCGCACACTGACAGGGACAAGCGCTATGGTGATGGTATTGATGTTCTGCATGTTCGTGCTGTTTCTAGGATTTTCGGGGGTGGGTCTGTACATGATGTTTAAAACATCATTTATGACGGCTACAGAGGATCGCGACGACATGCCGCCTGATATGTAAGTGATTGAGTAATAAATAAAAAGCCACCCTTTTTTGGGTGGCTTTTGCATGTTGGCATGTAGAGACTCTTACCCCATCCAATAAAGGCTCAGCAGTGCAAAGCCATAGCCCATCACGCCACCAACCAGTACATCGCTGACATAATGCAGCCCTAGCCCCACTCGAGAAATTGCAATGAGTAGGCTGAGTGGAAGAACAATCGGCAGCAGCCAGGGGGTGTGGGCGGCCACTAATACGCTGAACATGACGGCGTGCATGGTGTGGCCACTGGGGAAACTGTAGCGATCTCGAGCGGGTTCACCGCAGTGTACGCCTCCCAGGTAAGTGATAAAGGGGCGCTCTCGGCACAGCTTGGTTTTGACCAGCTTATAAACCGTGACAGCTACCAGGGCGATCAGCGAGTACTGCATCATCCGCCACGTGCCATCAGATTGAAGCCAGGGCTGGGCAGCAATCAGCAGTACCCACACCGGCCAGTCGCCTAACTTACTGGCTGTTTTCAGCATTAGCCGCCAGGGGCGGTAGAGCGAGAGGTGCGTGACCCGTTGGCAAAACCGCCACTCCCACAGGTCAAGACGATCGAATACGACAAGCGGGCGAGCTCGCATGGTGGACCTCCTGGGTATGGTGTAGGTAGCGCAGAAATTGCTCAGCAATGCCCGACCAGCTTTGTTCTAGCGCGCGTAAACGGGCAACTCTTCCTATTCGTGCGTAATCGGCGGGGTGTTGGCACAGTGCCACGGCCGCTTCTTGAAAACCGTGGGCGTCGTTAGGCGCTACGGTCACCCCGTTATGGCCGTTTTGGATCAGCTCCGCGCTGGCTGCATGACGATAAGCAACTACCGCCAAGCCGCTTGCCATTGCCTCCGTTACTACGTTGCCCCACGTTTCCGACAGCGAAGGAAATACAAACATATCAGCACTGGCGTAGTGGCAAGCTAGCTCATGTTTATCCACAAATCCGGTGAAATGTGCGTCAGGGAGTGCCTTCTCTAACTGCGCACGCCCTGGGCCATCACCAACGATCACCTGTGCCATATCGGGGCGCACATTGCGCATGGCTTGCAGCGTTTCTTGTAGCAGGGCCAGATTCTTCTCTGGTGCGAGTCGCCCGACATAGAGGGCGACCGGCTGGTGCTCGCTAACTCCCCACTGCTTACGCAGCTCTGCACTACGGTGAGCTGGAGAGAATTTTTCCCCATCAATCCCCCGAGCGAGCACCTGTACTTCATGGATACCCTGTTGGCGTAAAGCTGTGGCTTGCTGATGAGTGGGCACTAGTGTCAGTGCGCAGCCATTGTGAAAGTAGCGTAAATAGCGGCGAGTCGCGGCAGAGAGCCAAGAGACGCCGTAATCATGGCAGTAATGGTCGAAGTTGGTGTGCCAACCTGCCACCAGCGGAATGCTCAACTGTTGCGCTGCCTGGCGAGCTGCCCAGCCGAGCGGGCCTTGGGTGGCTAAATAAATCACATCTGGCCGGTGCTGTTGCCAAAACCGCTGCAACGTGGACGGGCGAGCAAATCCCACCTGAACATCACGATAGCCGGGCAGCGCCAGGTGGTTAACCTGTAGTTCTTGGGTGGCATAGGCGGCACTGCCGGGTGCCTTAGGCTTAGGGCGAATCACATCCATTGTGACGCCCAGCCGCTGCAGCTCACGACATATCCGGTTGAGAGTATGCGCAACGCCGTTAATTTCTGGAGACCATGTTTCGCTAACGATACAGAGCCGCATGAGCGATTCGTCCCTTTATCACGTTTCTCATTATGTTGCGCGGGCACAATGACACTGCCAAGACAGGCAAGTGAACAAGCGATGACAGACAGCCATCATGCAGTAAGTGAGGCGCTGAGTGTTTTTGGCCAGTCCACGATAGCGAGCCTTGCCATAACCAAAAACGTGTTTGATGTACCGAAAGGGGTGCTCCATCTTGGCACGGATACTGGCTTTGATTTTTTCGACTTTCTGTCGCCTGGCATCTCGCTTCTGGCGGGTGCCAGGCCGTTTGGCAATATACCAAGAGACGTCGTTGCGGTGCTTGTGCTCGTCTCGTTTTTGAATACCCAGGTAACCATGCCGGTATCGGCCAGGCGAATAGGATTGGGGCATAGCGGTACCGGCCGCGCCCTAGACGAGTAGCGTTGTTACCCGCCTAAGGCGCAGGGGCTAGTGTGCGGTACGTTTGCCAGTGGCGCTATTAAACGGGTGAAGCGCATCGCTGGTCACGTACACCTGCAGCGTTTCACCTTCGCTGACCGGCGGCTGGCCTGCGGTACGCACCACCGTAGGTTGGTCGCTGCCTGCCAAGTTTAGGTAGAGATGGCTCTCTGCCCCGGCGGCTTCAAACAGCATCAAGGTAGCGTTCAGCGTTATATAGGGCGCGGCTGGCGGGGCGAGCTGCATATCGTCTGGGCGGATGCCGACGGTATCAGTCTCTTTCGGCAACTGACTCAGCACGCCCTGGGTATCCTGCTGCGCAAGGTAATCCAGCGGCAGCATGTTCATGGCCGGGGAGCCAATAAACTCCGCTACAAACATGGTGGCTGGGCGGGCGTAGATCTCCATCGGGGTGCCCACCTGCTCGATCTGACCAGCATTGAGCACCACGAGCCTATCCCCCAGCGTCATCGCCTCGAGCTGGTCGTGGGTCACATAGAGGCTGGTGGTTTTTAACCGCCGCTGAAGCTGCTTGATCTCAACGCGCATCTGCACGCGCAGCTTGGCATCCAGGTTAGAGAGCGGTTCGTCAAACAGAAACGCGGCGGGCTCGCGCACTAACGCACGGCCCATCGCCACCCGCTGGCGCTGGCCGCCGGATAGCTTGCGCGGTTTGCGCTCCAAAAAGTCCTCAATCTCCAGCATCTTGGCCGCCGTGCGCACCCGCTGGTCGATGTCGTCTTTCTTGAAGCCGCGATTCTTCAGGCCATATGCCAGGTTGTTGTACACCGTCATATGCGGGTAGAGGGCGTAGTTTTGGAACACCATGGCGATATCCCGCTCGGCGGGCTCAAGTTGGTTCACCACTCGCTCGCCGATCTTTAACGTGCCTTCAGTGATGCTCTCCAGGCCTGCCACCATGCGCAGCAGCGTGGATTTACCGCAGCCAGAAGGCCCCACCAGCACCACAAACTCGCCATCTTGGATATGTAAATCGACGCCTTTGACCGCTGCCACGTTGCCCGCGTAGGTTTTTTTCAGCCCTTCCAAGGTAATGCTGGCCATGGTTATTTCTCCGTCTCGGTCAGGCCTTTCACAAACAGGCGTTGCATGAACAAAATCACTAATACCGGCGGCAGAGCCGCCATCACCACGGCGGCCATAATGAGATGCCACTGAGGGTTCTCTTCAGAGGTCATGCGCTGAATGCCCATCACAATGGTGTAGTAGTCCGGGTCGGTGGTGATCAGCAGCGGCCACAGATACTGGTTCCAGCCGTAAATAAACATGATCACGAACAGTGCGGCGATATTGGTGATCGAGAGCGGCATCAGAATGTCTTTAAAGAATTTCAGTGGGCCTGCGCCATCGACCCGCGCGGCTTCCAACATCTCCTCGGGGATGGTCATGAAAAACTGCCGAAACAGAAACGTCGCGGTGGCGGAAGCAATCAGCGGTATCGAAAGCCCCGCGAAGCTGTTTAGCATATTGAGATCTGCAACGACCTGAAATGTCGGAATAATGCGGACTTCGACGGGTAGCATCAGCGTGATGAAAATCAGCCAGAAGAAGAACATCCGAAAGCGGAAGCGGAAGTAGACAATCGCAAACGCGGAAAGCAGCGAGATCGACAGCTTACCCACGGTAATCGCCATGGCCATGATGAAGCTGTTCCATAGCATAGTGCCGGCAGGCGGTGCGCCCGCGTTAGACACGCCGGATTGCCACATGCGAGTAAAGTTTTCGATGCCGTGGGCACCAGGCAGCATCGGCAGCGTGCCGCGCAGCAGGTCGCCCGGCGCTTGGGTAGAGGCTACCAGCGCCACGTAGACGGGAAACACCACCACCGCGACGCCTACCATCAGCGTTAAGTGGGCAAAAAAGTTCGCCCAGGGACGATTTTCAACCATGACAAGACTCCAACAGTCAGCCTGCGGCTAGTAGTTCACCCGGCGCTCAATAAAGCGGAACTGCACCACCGTGAGTGCGACCACAATCACCATCAAAATCACCGACTGCGCGGCGGATGACCCCAGGTTCAGGCCCACGAAACCATCGGCGTACACCTTGTACACTAGTGTGTTGGTGGCCTGGGCGGGGCCGCCCTGGGTAGTGGCGTGAATAATCCCGAAGGTATCGAACATCGCGTACACCACGTTCACTACCATCAGGAAGAAGGTGGTGGGAGACAGTAGGGGAAACACAATGGTCCAGAAGCGCTTCATGGGGCTGGCCCCGTCGATGGCGGCGGCTTCGATAAGCGATTGGGGGATCGACTGCAGCCCGGCCAGGAAGAACAGAAAGTTATAGGAGATCTGTTTCCAGGCGGCGGCAAAAATCACCAGCAGCATGGCGTCCGCCCCTGAGGTGCGGTGGTTCCACTGATAGCCCACCATATCCAGCATATAAGGCACGATGCCGATGGAGGGATTGAAGATGAACCACCACAGTACCCCGGCAATGGCGGGGGCAATGGCATAGGGCCATACCAGCAACGTGGTGTAGGTGCTGCGCGAGCGAATCATGCGATTCACCGTGCAGGCCAGCAGCAGCGCCGCCGCCATGGAAAGCAGCGTGGTGCCAATGGCAAAAATGGCCGTCACCGAGAGCGAGTTGAGATAGTTGCCGTCACGAAACAGGCGGGAAAAATTCTCCAGCCCCACGAAGGTCGTGCGTAGCCCAAAAGCATCTTCACGAAGTAGCGACTGATAGAGCGCTTGTCCGGCCGGCCAGATAAAGAAAATCAGCGTGACAATGACCTGAGGAGCCAGCAGGGCGTAGGGCAAAAAACGCCCTGGGAAGGTCATGCGTTTGGTTTGCATAGGCAACGTATCCTGCGTCTATAAACGGCACCAATAAGTGGGGCACTTAAAAACAGGCTCGCCGCCTGCCAAGGGCAGGCGGCGAAGCAGGTGCTTACTTACTGATTCGCGGATTCAAAGTCGCGCAGTAGTTGGTTGCCGCGCTCTACTGCCGCATCGGCCGCTTCTTGGCCCGACTTGTTGCCGGTCATCACAGCTTCCATCTCTTCAGAGATGATGTCGCGGATCTGGACGAAGTTGCCAAAGCGCAGGCCTTTGGAGTTCTCGGTGGGCTCGTTCAGCGTCATCTGCTTGAGCGAAATATCCGCACCGGGGTTCTCATCGTAGTAACCCTGCTCTTGGCTCAGATCCCAAGCGGCTTGCGTGATCGGCAGGTAGCCGGTCTGCTGGTGCCACTCGGCCTGAACTTCCGGCTGGGAGAGATACTCGAAAAACGCTGCTACGGCGGCGTACTCCTCATCGGTGTGGCCTTGCAAAGCCCACAAGGTAGCCCCGCCAATGATGGAGTTTTGCGGCGCACCTTCTACGTCGTCGTAGTAGGGCTGCATGCCAAAGCCCACTTCGAAGTCGGCATTGGCAGCGACGTCGGCACGGGAAGCAGAGGAGCCAAAGAAGATCGCGCACTCCTGGGAGTAGAACATGGGTTCGGCATCCGGGCCAGAACCCGGGCCGCCCCATTTGAACGCGCCAGCGTCTTGCCAGGTTTTCAGGTTGTCCCAGTGGCGGGCGACCAGCTCGTTGTTGAAGTTCAGCTCGGTGTCCATACCGCCAAAGCCGTTTTCCAGCGTACCCAACGGCGAGTTGTGCATAGCGGAGAAGTTCTCCAGCATCACCCAGCTCGGCCAAGAGGTGGTAAAGCCGCAGTTGGCCGCACCCGATTCGGTAATTTGAGTGGCGTACTCTGCGAGCTCTTCCCAGGTTTGCGGCGGCTGTTCTGGGTCTAGGCCAGCTTCCTCAAACGCATCACGGTTGTAGTACATGATGGGCGTGGAGGAGTTGAACGGGAACGACAGCATATTGCCGTTGGTATCGGTGTAGTAGCCCACCACGGCGGGCAGGAAGGCTTCGCGATCAAACGCACGGCCATGAGCTTCCATCAGCTCATACACCGGATAAATCGCCCCTTCGGCGTTCATCATGGTGCCGGTGCCGACTTCAAACACCTGCAGGATGTGCGGCTGCTCGCCTGCGCGGAACGCTGCAATGGCGCCGGTCATGGTTTCGGTGTAGTTGCCGCGGTAGCTGGGCGTCACGCGGTACTCATCTTGAGAAGCATTGAACTCCTCGGTCATGCCTTCCAGAATTTCACCGAGTTGACCGCCCATGGCGTGCCACCAGGTCACTTCGGTAGCGGCATTGGCAGAAACACTTAACGTGGCGGTCGCCACACCGAGGGCAAGCGCGTGCAACGTGAAACGAGACATAACGGCTCCTTGTAGGTCGTGCGCAGTACGTTTATTAAGGTTTTTGGGTGCACTGAATAGTAGAAAGTGTAGATGACGATTTCATGAATGCACGGTGAACTTGTCGTGACGGACAACATTCGGCGAGACGCTGGTAGCGCCCAGTAGGCAAAGGGAATGCGGGGTGCTAGGGTGGCTAAAAAGCCTAACCAACGAGATAAACATGACGAACGTAACTGCGCTGCTGACCCAACTGGTGGCGTTTGATACCACCTCTAGCGAGTCGAACCTGGCGCTGATTGAGTTTGTTGAGCGCTATTTAGCCGATTACGGCGTGACCGCTGAGCGTGTGATGAGCCCCTGCGGTACCAAAGCCAACCTGATTGCGCGCATCGGCCCTGATGCGCCCGGCGGCGTGATGCTGTCAGGCCATACCGATGTGGTGCCCGTGGCTGGCCAGCCCTGGAGTAGCGACCCGTTTACCCTGCGCGATGGCGGTGATGGCCGTTTGTATGGCCGCGGCACTTGCGATATGAAGGGCTTTATTGCCTGCGCGCTCGCCATGGTGCCCACCTGGGCGAAGGCACCGCTGAAGCAGCCGATCTACTTCGGCTTCTCTTATGACGAAGAGATCGGCTGCGTGGGCGCCCCCAGCCTGATTAAGCGCTTTTATGAGCACTACTCCACCACGGCCCACGTGATTGTCGGCGAGCCCACCAGCATGCAGCCGGTGGTGGCGCAAAAGGGTGCGACCAACCTGCGTACCACAGTGATTGGCCGTGAAGCGCACAGCAGCCAAGTGAATCAGGGCACGTCCGCGATCCACGTGGCCGCAAGGCTAGTGACGTTCATCGAGGACACTATGGCCGCGCTGGTGGAAGAGGGGCGCGTGGATGAGGCTTTTAACGTGCCGCATACCAGCTTGCATGTGGGTAAAATCAAAGGCGGCACGGCCATTAATATCATGGCTCGGGAGTGCCAGTTCGAGTGGGAAATTCGCCACCTACCCACAGAAACCTTTGAAGAGGTGTACGGGCGCTTTAGCGACTACTGCGCAACGCTCAGTGAGGCGTTAAGTGCTCAGGGCAAAACCGTGGAAATTATTACTGAACCGCTGAACGTGACGGTACCGGGGCTGGCCGACCGAGACAATCAGCAGGTGCTGCGGTTAGCGCAGGACCATTTGCCGGACGGCTGCTGCCAGCACGCGGTTGCCTATGCCACGGAAGCCGGTCAGTTCCAGGGGCAGGGGCTGCAAACCATCATTTTAGGGCCGGGCAGCATTACCCAGGCGCACCAGCCCGACGAGTACATTGACACGGCGCAGCTAGACGAGTGCAGTGCCTTCATGCAGCGTTTGGGCCGCGCCATGGAAGCGCCTTTCGCGGGCTAATGGTCGGCTGCTTGCGCCCAATAAAAAACACCCGCCGGTGTCATCGGGCGGGTGTTTTTGTGAGACGCTTACGGTCTGGCTGTTAGTGCTGATTAGTGCTGATGCTGCTCTTCGTAAAGCTCGGCTTTCGCATGGCGCATCACATCTTCGCACGCCTGCTGCTGGGCAAGCTGGGTTAGCAGTCGTTGTGTGACCTCAAACCCTTTGCCCAAGCAGGTATCTATCTCGTCACGGCTCACCTGTGGCGAGACGCTACAGTCGATTTTTATCGTGCGACCGCCGCCTTCAAGCCGGTCGGCAAATTCTCTAAGCCGCCACGCGATTCGCTCTTTCCAGTTTGCTGATTCTTCCGCGCCTTCGTTTACGCTAAACGTGCACTGCCATTCCGGTTTGTAAACCTTCATAGGAGAACCTCCACTGCGTTTGGAAAGAATGATCGATCGTGTTGTCGCACTCCGTCTGTCTAGAGATCTTGCTCTGTTACTATACCTAACTCAGGGCTAATACCGAAACAAAGCATCTACATCGTTTGCTCCTTGCACAAGCCAGAGCCACTCCTATGACTCACTCATTGCCTAAAAGTTGCCCCTGCGGTAGCAATACTCCGCTGGCAACCTGCTGCCAGCCCTATTATCAAGGGGTCACGCTGCCACCAACGCCCGAAGCGCTGATGCGATCACGATACACTGCTTTCGCGTTGAATCAGCGTGACTACCTGCTTGCCACCTGGCATTCCTCGACCCGCCCTCAGCAGCTACCACTCGATTCTGATACCCAGTGGGTCGCGCTCGATATTGTGGCCGCGCCAACCGTGCAAAATGACCAAGGCTCCGTGCATTTTCGCGCCACTTTTCGTGAGTCGGGTGGCTGGCATGTGCTAGAGGAAGTCTCGCGTTTTGTACGGGAAGAGGGGCGCTGGTGGTATATCGACGGTACTCCTAGTGTCATGCGTTTAAAACCACGCCGGAATGAGCCTTGCCCTTGTGGCAGTGGGCGAAAATTCAAGGTATGTTGCCAGCAAGGCTAAGTAGTATGAGGCAGGAGAGGGGGTGAACGCTTTGCAGGTACTGTTGACTATTTGCCGTAGGATACTGCTACGCACTTCCATTGCGGTCGCTCTTGGTATTGGGCTGCCTGCCAGCACCCAAGCGAGTGATCAGGCAGAGCTGAACAGCGCCCCTTTTCCTGCTTCTGATATTACCTTGGTGGTGCCGTTTGGCGAAGGCGGCGCTACGGATGTGCTGTTCCGGGCGATCGCAGAGCAAGCGCAAACGTATCTGGAAGTGCCGGTTACGCCAATCAATATGCCGGGTAATGGCGCAACGCTTGGCTCGCGGTTTGTTAAAGAGGCGCCCGCTGATGGCTACACTCTGCTTGGCAGCCATCAAACGATTGATCTTGCCTACTTTGCTGGCTTTGCGGATTACTACCACGATGCCTTTGCACCAGTGGCACTATTAACACGCACCGTTAATATTCCCGCGACCTATGCAGGGCACTCTGTTACTCAGGCCAGCCAAATTGCCGCCATGGTGGAGCAGCAGCCCGGCGAGTTGTTGTTTGGCATGATACCGCACTCAACGGATCACTTTTTCTGGTTACAGTTTTTTGAGCAAACGGGTATTTCGATCGACGACGTGCAGTTTGTGCACTATCCCGATACCGGCGCACAGGTAGTGGCTCTGTTAGGCGGCGAATTGGATTTCGCGATGCTGAATTTGCCGTCAGCAAGCCAGCTGTTCAAAGCGGGAGCACTTACCCCCCTTGGCGTTGCCAGCGAAACGCGCCTGTCGGCATTGCCGCAGGTGCCAACGCTCATGGAGCAAGGCGTTGAGTTAGTGAATACGACTGATCGAGGCTTGTTTGCCCCGTTGGATACACCACCAGAACGTCTTGAGCGATTGGCAGGCGCATTTGAACAGGCCCTAGCCCAACCATCGCTTGCCCATACACTGCAGCATATCCACGGTTCCGGCGTAGACTTCCGGCCGCGAGAAGCTTACGGACGTTACCTTGATGAACAATACCAGCAGCTTAAAGCGCTGGCGGAGGCTGTTTCGTTTGAACGCTAGCAGCCGACTGACCACGCACAGGAGCGAGTGGGATTCATGCCATCAAACACGCGTGACTTAGCAGCTGAGACGCTGCTATTAATGGTGTCAGCGACGCTGCTCTTTATGGGCGGCGCAGGTCTGTTGGTAGGGCTTGTGCTGCCGAAGATGCTGCTTGGGCCTATGTTGGTTCCTGATGCTTCGTTGGCGATCCTCTTGATCGGCATGAGCTTATTGGCGACGTTGTGCCACTGGCCTTGGCTGCGTTGGGGCGCTGCAGGCGCACTGTTGGCGCTCACGGCATATACCCTGGCCCATAACTCTCTTGATCAAGGGGTTGCCGAGTCACTGATTACCGGCGAAAGGCGCATGACCTCGCTATCAACGCTCTTTTTGCTTTGGGTTAGTGCTTGTTTGGGGGGCGGCGTTGGCAGTTCACCATGGCGCTTGTTATGGCGGATCACAGGGGTTGGGCTCCTGCTTTTTGGCGGCTTTGTGCTGGCCCAGCTTTGGCAAAGCGATGAGCTGTATCAACCGCTGTTTAGCTCTTCGCCCATCGCAGTCCTGGTATTTATTGTGCTGTTAGGGGCTGCTCTATTGGTGGCAGGCTGGCGACATCCTGCTGCACGCCTAAGCCCTGGCCGGTTAACCGTTATAGTCGGGTTGGCAGGTGTGCTGGCTAGCAGCTTGGCGTGGCTTCTGCTTAGCATGCACCAACGCGACTCAATTGAGCAGCAGGCGAGCTATCTACTAGATAGTATTCAGCTTAACGCTGAGCAGGCCATGACAGAGCAGCTTCAGTTAATGCAGCGCATGGCCGAACGGCTAGAGATTGTCTCTGCTGACCAGGGCCAGAGCGAAGGCCTGTTTGAACAAGATGCCCAAAACTATTTTCGCGATACGCTGAGTTTAATAGAGATTGCGCTGGCTGATGAACAGGGCAGGGTAATCTGGTCGCAGGGGCGCAATGAAGAGAGCGGCGACTGGCTATTGAGCCAGCTCAGCAAGCCCACCGTACAATCTTGGCTCAGTATTCCTTTTGAGCGCCCGCGCTTGCTAGTGCCCGATAACCAGCAGCGCAGCATGATGCTGATGGCCATTCCTGTCTCTAGCCAATCGCAACAGCTATTGGCCGCGATAGATTTAAGCACGTTGCTGAATAATGAGCTGCGGTTAGTCTTAGGGCCATTTCAGGTCAGCGTCAGCCGAGGCGAGCAACTGCTGCTGACGCTTCATCCCTCCGGGTTTGCTGGGGCTAACATCACTTATTCCTCATTGGTATTAGCAAGCCGCCTGGCTGGGCTGCCAGGGGGCGTTAACCTAACGCTGCGCGTCTACCCAGGCCAGCATTACAACTGGTATTTATTAGGTGTAATGCCCGTTAGCGTCACGGCGGGTGGCTTGGTAATGAGCTGGTTGCTGGCATTTAGTGTGGGATTAGCCGGGGCAAGTACCGCCCGCGCAAGAGAGCTGGCGGCCGCTCGCCACTCCCTTGAGGAGAGTGAGCAGCGCTACCGTTCGCTGTTTGTACATCATCCGGACGCGGTATTTTCGCTGGATAAAAGCGGCTATTTCATGACGGCCAATACAACCTGCGGCAAGGTGATCGGCTTTCCTCTTGAGGAAGTTGTCGCGCGTCATTTCTCTGACTTTGTAGAAGAGCATGAGCGTGATTATATCAAATCGTATTTTAAGCACGTCCTGCAGGGCGGTATTTCACGTAATGAAATTACCATCACCGATAGTCAATCTCAGCGTCGTATTCTGGATTTGATCAGCTTACCCATCACAGTGAATGGCAGTGTTGAAGGGGTTTACGGTATCGCCCAAGACGTTACAGAGAAACGCAGGCAGCAGACTCGGCTGCGTATCCTTGAGCGCAGCGTGGAGGCCAGTGTGAACGGGGTGGTAATTGCTGATGCCAGCCAGCCTGATGTGCCGATTGTGTATGCTAACCAAGCTTTTAGCACTATGACGGGTTACTCACAAAGTGAAGTGATTGGCCAGAATTGCCGTTTTTTGCAGGGGCCTGATAGCGATCCTGCCATGGTCGCTAAGCTACGTTGTGGTATTCAGGAGCAGCGTGAGACCCAGGTGACGCTATGTAATTACCGCAAAGATGGCACGCCGTTCTGGAACGACTTATATGTGTCTCCAGTGCGGGATGACCAAGGGCATATCACCCACTTTGTAGGTGTTCAGCACGATATCTCACAGCATAAAGCTTATGAGGCACGCCTTGCTTATCATGCCACCCACGATGACCTCACTCGCTTACCCAACCGTATGCAGTTTGAAGAAAAGCTGCATCAACGGTTCGCCCATGCCCAAGAAAGTGGTGAGCGCATTAGCGTGTTGTTTGTAGATCTAGATGATTTCAAGCCAATCAATGACACGCTAGGGCACGCAGTGGGCGACCAAGTATTGATAGAGGTCGCTGAGCGCCTGCATGCCGCCCTGCGGCAAGCGGATACGGTTGCTCGGCTAGGGGGCGATGAATTTGTACTACTGCTTACTAATATCGTTGATAAAGGGCAAGTGATTGACGTGGCGGAGCGTTTATTGCCAGCGCTCGCTAAGCCTTACTGTATTGCTGGCCATGAGCTGTATTTGACCGCCAGCGTGGGTATTGCCATGAGCCAGCCCGATACTCCCCAGCCGCAAACCCTGATTCAGCAAGCGGATATGGCGATGTACAAAGCGAAGCAGCAAGGCCGTAACGCCTATGCGTGGTTCAGCCACGACATCAACGAAGTGGCCAACGAGCGGGTCAGCCTGCGTAACGACCTGCAGGAAGCCATCGATCACCAAGGCTTTGAATTGCATTATCAGCCGCTGTTTAACCGGCATGGGCGAATCGACAGCGTGGAAGCACTGCTGCGCTGGCCGCACCCTATTAAAGGTTATATTTCCCCTGCCCGCTTTATTCCCTTGGCGGAGGCTACTGGGCAAATTATGCCGATTAGCGAATGGGTGCTGCAGCGGGCCTGTAAGGATATGCTCAAGTTGCAGCGCAGCGGGTTGGGGGAGCTGCGGGTCGCGGTGAATCTTTCGCCTTTGCAGTTCCACCGTGACAGCTTTCTAGCCACGCTGCGTCAAACGTTATTGGATACTGGATTGCCAGCAGAGCAGTTGGCCCTAGAGTTGACCGAAGGCATCCTGATGGATAATACCGACGCAGCAATCAATATTCTTAATGAGTTACACACTATGCAGGTCAGTGTGTCGATTGATGACTTTGGTACTGGCTACTCAAGTTTGAGCTATCTCAAGCACTTGCCGATCAGCACGATCAAAATTGATCGCAGTTTTATCAGTGAGATCACCAACAGCGACGGTGATTCAGCTATTGTGCAGGGGGTGATCTCCATGGCTCATCACCTAGGCCTTAATGTGGTGGCTGAAGGCGTGGAAACCAACGAGCAGCATCAGCGACTGTTGGCGTACCGCTGTGATTTATTCCAAGGTTTTGGGCTAGCGAAACCCATGCCGCTGGCAGAGCTTGAGCGTTTAATGGCCGAACAGGAAGTGTCTACCTCTACGAACAGCTAACGAGCCGCTATGGAAAACACAGCCACTTCTCCATGGTATTTGTACCTGCTTGAGTGTAGGCGCGGTACCTATGTAGGGATTACTAACAACCTCGCCAAACGCTACCAAGCCCACGCGACGGGTAAAGGCGCGCGCTATACCCGGGCAAACCCGCCACTAGCGTTACTGGGCGCGCAACCCTTTGCCGACCGTGCCGCTGCCAGCCGTGCTGAGTATCAGTTAAAGCAGCAGACCCCAGCCCAAAAGCGTCGCTGGGCAGCTGACTGGCCGTATCACGCATAAAGAAGGAAACCGCATGCTAACGTTTTTTTCCGAAGGTAGCCGCCAGCGCCAAGCCCGTAGCGAACTCCACGATGGCGCTTTAGTTACCCCCTTTGAGTGCCCCGAGCGGATGGATTTGGTATTGGCTGCCTTGAGCAAAGCCGCGTTTGAAGTTCGTTCGCCCAGTGACTACGGCCTTGCGCCCGTGCTGGCGGTTCACGATGCTGATTACGTCGCGTTCTTGGAAAACTGCTGGCAGGCATGGCAAGCGGCGGGCCACGCGGGCGAGGCCATCCCCAATATCTGGCCAGCCCGTACGATGCGCGGTGACCGTATTCCCCAGTCGGTGAGCGGCCAGTTGGGCTACTACGCCCTTGCTGCTGAAACTTCGATTACGGAAGGCACCTTTGCCGCTGCCATGGCAAGTAAAGATACCGCGCTGGCGGCAACCGATCATACCCTCGCTACTGGTGAGCCGACCTTCGGCCTGTGCCGTCCGCCGGGCCACCACGCGGCGGTGGATCAATTCGGCGGCTACTGCTTTTTTAATAATGCCGCCATCGCTGCCCAGCGCGCGCTGGACGCTGGCAAGCGCCGTGTCGCGATTCTCGACGTGGATTTTCATCACGGTAACGGCACCCAGCAGATCTTCTATCGCCGTGACGACGTGCTATTCGCCTCGCTCCACGGCGACCCGGACGTGACCTTCCCCTACTTCTCAGGCTACGCCGACGAAACCGGCGAAGGGGCAGGCGAAGGCTTCACGATCAATTACCCGCTGCCGCCGGGCACCTCCGTTGCGACGTGGATGGCCGCGTTGGATGAGGCGCTGGCGCATATCCATAGAGCAGAGTGTGAATTGCTGGTGGTATCGCTGGGTGTGGATATTTTTGAAGGTGACCCGATCAGCGCCTTTACCTTTCAGCACGTCGACTTTATTGCCCTTGGGCAACGTCTCGCGGCCGCTGGGCTACCCTGCGTGTTTTTAATGGAAGGGGGCTACGCCGTTGAGGATATCGGGGTCAACGTGGTGAACGTCTTACAAGGGTTTGAGGAGGTCACGCAGGGCGTGAAATAAGGCATTAAGGTGACAGTTGCACGAAATTCGGGCAGTCTTATGCCTTTTTGGCCTATCCTGTAGGCGGTTATCTCTTTTTCACCTTATCGTTCAACGTGGGGAGCGGCGCGTGGCAGTTTACGGCGGTATTCAGGCACATGAAGTGGAGCGTTGGCTAAATGCCCTCACCAACGCGGCCTACGACCGACGCTGCCCGCTCTCTAAAGTGCACGGGGGCAACGCCCGTGCTCGCACTGCCCGCCAGGATTTACTTCATCTTGCGACCGCGTTTCGCGGCGGTGAGCGCAGCCGCGAAACGGTAGCGGATGGTTTAAGCCGCTGGTGCCAGCACTATCTGACCGAAGCAGAGTGGTACGTGCTGGTAGGCGGACGCCAGCCCGTTGCCCAGGCGAAGCCCACCCCGCGTGTGATGGAGCAACCTACCGAAGTGCCTACAGCCGACGAGCAAGCCGCTGACGATGCCTTGGAAGTGCTTTACCAACACCGCGTGGGTTAACCTACGGACGTTCGTGCTGTTACAATGGAGGCATGAACAGTGCCTCTGCCGCTCCGGCGACCGCCTCCCTTGATGATCCTGTCTACTACTTAGCGAATTTTCGCTTCCTGGTCGCGTGGGTGCAGGCGCGCCACGGGGATTTACTCAGTGCCGATGAGCATCACGTTCTTCAGCAGTGGTCGCAGCTGCCTCGCGCTTCTCAAGCGCTATTAGTGCGGATGGTGATGCGTAAAGGCGAGCTGTTTCGTGTGGATAAGCTCAGCTACCCTGAAATTGGCGACACCCATCAGGCGTTGGCGCCGCTACTGGCGCTTGGCTGGGTAGATGACGCGCCGCTGTTAAGTGGGGAGGAGGTGTTTCGGCTGCTGCGCTTAAGCGAGCTGCGCCACGCCTTGCAAGCTCCTATCAGAGCCGCTGGGCTGTCGTCTAATGCCACCAAAACGGCGCTCCAAGCCGCGTTAATGCCGGTGCTTACCGATTCAATACCGCTGCGCCAGTGGTGGCCTGCCGCAACAACGCACATCGTGCGGCTCAACGTCATGGCGCTGTGCGACCGTCTGCGGCTGATGTTTTTTGGCAACCTGCGCCAAGATTGGGCCGAGTTCGTGCTCACCGAGCTTGGCTTGCAGCGTTTTGAACAAGTGCCGCTGACCGCAGAGTCTCGCGCGTTTCAGCGCCGGGAAGAGGTGGATACCTACCTCACGCTGCACCGCCTGCACGAGCGCCTGGAGAGCGGCGAGCCGCCAGATCGACTGGCCGCTGATGTGCCCGCAGCCTCCGGCAACCGCTGGCTAGACGCACGCCGTTCGCGGCTGCTGCTGACCCTGGGGCAAACGGCGGAACGCAGCGGTGAAGCAGAACAAGCGCTTTTGCTGTACGCCGAATCGACTAACAGCGAGGCACGCATACGCAGGCTGCGAGTATTGGAACGCCTGAAGCGCTACTCAGAGGCTTATGAACTCGCTCAGGCCGCGCGCGAGCAGGCGAGAGAGAGCGAAACCCAAGCGCTTGGGCGCTTGTTGCCGCGCTTGGCGCGCAAGTTGAACCAGCCCGCCCCCCAGGTAGTGAAAGCAGCCGAGGCCCCGACCTACGTGCTGGAGCTTCCTGGCCCTCAATCGGTAGAGCGCGCCGTTGCCGAACACTTATCCACCGCCAGTACTCCGGTGTTCTATGTGGAAAACTGCCTAATCACCGGGCTTTTTGGTCTGCTGCTCTGGCCAGCGATTTTCAAACCGCTGCCGGGGGCGTTTTTTCATCCGTTTCATAGTGGGCCTGCGGATTTGTACCGCGAGGACTTCGTTCGCCAGCGCCAAGCCGAGATCGACGCCTGCCTGGCACAGCTAGACGACGGGCGCTACCGTGAGACGATGCGCGCGACTTGGCACGCCAAGCAGGGCATTACCTCGCCGTTTGTGCACTGGGGTGTTTTGAGCGAACCGCTGTTAACAGCCGCGCTTAGCTGCCTGCCCGCCGCGCATCTGCACGCCTGCTTTACCCGCTTGCTGAGTGACCTAAAGCACAATCGGGCAGGCCTGCCGGATCTTATTCAGCTAATGCCCGATGCGCCCGCCGGGAAGCCTCGCTACCGTATGATCGAAGTGAAAGGCCCCGGTGACCGTCTGCAGGATAACCAGCGCCGCTGGATTGATTTCTTCTGCCGCCACGACATGCCGGTCGAGGTGTGCCACGTGCGCTGGCAGCCAACTTCATGAGCCGCTATCGGGTCGCGGTGCGTACGCTGTGCGATTTCACCGCACGCCAAGGCGACCTCGACCACCGTTTTACCCCCGCTCCCAGCGCCCAAGAGGGCATTGAAGGCCACGCGCTGGTGGCTAAACGGCGGGAAAACATAGCGGGCTACCTGGCCGAATTACCGCTCTCCGGCGAATATCAGGGGCTACGCGTGGCGGGCCGCGCCGATGGCTTTGATGTGGCGGCAAATTGCGTTGAAGAGATCAAAACCCATCGCAGCAGCCTAGCGCGCATGGCGGATAACCAGCGCGCACTGCATTGGGCCCAGGTGAAGGTATACGGCGCGCTGCTCTGCGCTGAGCGCGGGCTTTCATACATCACGCTGGCGCTGGTGTACCTGGATATTGCCAGCGGCCAGGAAACCCGGCTGACGCTTGATGCCCGTGCCGAGGAGCTAGCGGCGTTTTTTGCCGACCAGTGCCAGCGCTTTTTAGCCTGGGCCGAGCAGGAGGCCGCCCACCGCGAGTGCCGCGATGCGTGGCTCGCCACGCTGACCTTTCCCCACGTGGACTTTCGTCCAGGGCAGCGGGCGTTGGCCGAAGATGTGTTTAAAGCCGCCAGCACCGGACGCTGCCTGCTGGCCCAAGCGCCCACCGGCATTGGCAAAACCCTGGGCACGCTGTTTCCCATGCTCTCTGCGATGCCCCGTCAGCGGCTCGACCGCATCGCTTTTCTCACTATGAAAACGCCTGGCCGCCGCCTCGCGCTCGACGCCTTGGTGAGCCTAGAGGCTCCTGCCCAGCCGCTGCGGGTGCTGGAGCTGGTGGCCCGCGATAAAGCCTGTGAATACCCCGGTACCGCCTGCCAGGGCGATGCCTGCCCTTTAGCAAAAGGGTTTTACGACCGTTTGCCTGCCGCCCGCCAAGCGGCGGTGGAAAAAGGCTGGCTAACGCGCGATGCGCTGCGCGAAGTGGCGCTGGCGCATCAGGTTTGCCCCTACTACTTAGGCCAGGAGCTGGCCCGCTGGGCCGATGTGGCGGTGGGGGATGTGAACCACTGGTTCGATAGCCACGCGCTGCTGCACGGGCTTGCTCAAGCCAACGACTGGCGAGTGGGGCTGCTGGTGGATGAGGCGCATAACCTGGTAGACCGTGCTCGTGGCATGTACAGCGCCGCGCTCTCCCAACAGCGCTTGAGCTTCCTGCGCCGTCACTCCCCGTCCGCCTTAGCCAAGCCGCTGGCCCGCGTAGGCAGGCAGTGGCAGGCGCTCAATAAAGAGGTGGCCGCCCAAGTGCCGGAGCGGCGTTACCACTTGCTAGAAACGCTGCCCACCAAACTGGTGAGCGCACTGCATACCCTGGCCGGGGCGATGACTGATTATCTCGTGGAGCACCCCGAAGGGGCGAATCAGGCGCTTCAAGAGCTGCTGTTTGAAACGCTGGCGTTCTGCCGCTTAGCGGAGCAGTTTGACGACCACTCGCTGTGCGATCTGGAAAGTCAGGGCAAAGGAAGTGCGGTGCTTGGGCTACGCAATGTGATCCCGGCGGACTTTCTCGCCCCGCGCTTTAAGCGCGCCCACTGTACGGTGCTGTTTTCCGCCACGCTGTCGCCGTTTCACTACTACCGCGACTTACTGGGGTTACCGGAGTGCAGCGTATGGCGCGAGGTGGAATCTCCCTTCGTGGCGCAGCAGCTAGAGGTCCATGTGCGTAGCGATATCTCTACCCGTTACCATCAGCGCACGGCGTCGGTGCCCCCGATTGTGGCGACACTGGCGGCGCACTATCAGCACAAGCCGGGGCACTACTTGGCGTTTTTCAGCAGTTTTGCTTACCTCGAACAGGTGATGAATGCATTCGAGCAGGCGCATCCTGAGATTCCGGTGTTTGCGCAAACGCGAAGCATGCAGGAGCCCGAGCGCGAGGCGTTTTTGGCGCGCTTTACGCCCGGCGGTAAAGGCATTGGATTTGCGGTGCTGGGCGGTGCCTTCGCGGAGGGCATTGACCTACCCGGTGAGCGATTGATCGGTGCCTTTGTGGCAACGCTGGGCTTGCCGCCGTTTAACGACTTTAACGAAGCGCTGAAAGCTCGATTGCAGGCGCGCTTTGGCCGGGGAGACGACTACACCTATCGGATTCCTGGGGTGATCAAGGTGATACAGGCCGCTGGGCGAGTGATCCGCAGCCCCGACGATGAAGGGGTTGTGGTATTAATGGATGACCGTTTTGCCCATGCCCAGGTGCGCGCACTGCTGCCGCGCTGGTGGCAGTTAGTCTGATCCCATCACTGTAAGGAAACCTATCAACGCTATGGCAGATTTACTTTGGTATCAGTACGTGCTGATTGGGCTTATCTTTGCCTGGAGCGGTTTTGTGCGCACCAGTCTTGGCTTTGGTGGCGCGGTCTTGGCGCTGCCGTTTCTCCTGCTCGTCGTCAACGAACCATTGGTGTTCCTGCCGATTATTGCTATTCATCTGCTGATTTTTTCCAGTTGGATTGCCTGGAATGGGCATCGTCAGCTGCAGCAGGCGGGCAGCAGCGCTGCGGTTCAGAGCAACATCGACTGGGGCTATTTAGGCAAAGCGCTCAAGATCATGATCGTGCCCAAGCTGGTGGGGGTGGTTGGGTTGCTCACCCTGCCCGCCAATGTGATGACCAGTATTATCTTCGGTATCGTGATCATCTACGCCATCGGCTATGTGCTAAATAAGCCGTTTAGAAGTAACAATAAGTACGTGGATTATGTACTGCTGGGGCTGGGGGGCTACGTTAGCGGCACGTCGCTGATTGGCGCACCGCTGATTGTGTCCGTGTTCGCCACTCATGTCGCGAAAGAGCAGTTACGCGACACCATGTTTGTGCTGTGGTTTATTTTGGTCGTGATCAAAATGGTGTCGTTTGTGATTGCGGGCGTTGACCTACAGCTCATTCATCAACTGTGGCTGCTGCCCTGTGCCTTTATCGGCCACTTGCTTGGTGAAAAAGCCCACCGCTACTTGCTCAATGCCGATACGGGGCTATTTTTTCGCGTATTGGGCGCAGTGCTGATTGTGGTCAGTGTGGTAGGGCTGATTCACCCGCCGGGGTAACTTGCACACAAATAAAAACGGCCACTTGCTCTAAAAGCTAAGTGGCCGTTTTCATTGAATTCTTGGTCGGAATAGCAGGATTCGAACCTACGACCTCTGCCTCCCGAAGGCATTCTTACTATGACTAGCCAACGTAGTTGAACGTCAAAGACAGTAGATAAAAAACATATAAAACAAAGCTTTGTGTTGTTTCTCACATACGCTTGTTGACGTTGGTTGGCGATGGTTTACGATTGAAAGTACTGACATATTGCTGACACGCTTTGCGGGTGCCAAGGACGTACTGTGAGAAAGGCTAAAATCACAGCTAAAAAAGCTGCTGAGTTCATCGGTACTGCTGAGCTTAGAGAGAAGCTGTGGGACAACCAGCTATCAGGTTTTCACTTGGTTAAACTGAAGACTTGTGGGAGCTGGCGGATTATTTATCGCACCAGCAACGGTCGAGAGCGTTCATATACAGTTGGCCGCTACCCTGCTCTTACTGCTGATCAGGCACGGAAGCTGGCGCACGAAGCCAGAGGGCAAGTGTTCCAGGGTGATGACCCGATGGCTAAACGTCAGGCAGTTAAAGATGAGGCTATTCGCAAAGACAAGGAGACGTTGGGCGCTTATTTGGACGGTCCATATGTTGCTTACCAAAGGCGAAAGAAGACCGGCCACGATACCCTGGCAATATTGAACCGGCACTTTGGTTCATGGCGTCTTTATCCTATGGGAGCTTTAAAAAGAAGCGATGTGGAGCGCTGGCAAGCTGATAAAGAGTCGGAGGGCCTGTCTTACCCTACTATTAAGCGGGCCTACGGTGCGTTGCAGACATTACTGAATCATGCGGCGAGAGGGGAAGCTATCGCGGCTAACCCTTTGAAAGAAGTGTCTCTCGAACGCCCTGCCATGACTGAGAGCGACTTGGTAGAGTCGAATGGTGGCCGGCGTTATCTAGAGGAGTCTGAAGTCACCGCATTATTCGCTGGTATTGACGCCTACCAAGAGCAAAAGCGGGCGCAGCGCCGCAACAGCCGGGCCCATGGAAAACCCCATTTAGAGAATTTAGACGACGTTCCCTTCGCTGATCACGTTAAGCCATGGCTACTACTGATGTACTACACAGGGTTTCGCCCTGGAGATATTTATGGCCTTCGCTGGGAGCACATCAATTTGGCTTTTTCTACGATCACCAAAACGATTGAGAAAACAGCACATCACCAGCCAGAACCCAGAACATTCCCGGTTTGCCAGCAGGCTATAGGTATCTTACGCGTTTGGTGGGAGCAAAAAGGAAAACCAGGGACAGGCTATGTTTTTCCGAGTGATAGAACAGGACGACGCATGGATAAAAAAGCCATGTCACGCCCCTGGAAGAACATCAAGCGGCTAGCAGTAGAGCTAGAAGCAAAAGGGGAGATAGCCTCAACCTTGCCTGAAAATCTGGCCATGTACTCCTTACGTCATAACTTCGCATCACAGTTGATTATGGGCGGGGCAGATTTGCTAACCGTCTCTAAATTGATGGCTCACACCGATATTCAAACCACCATTGAGCATTATGGCCACTTGCGGCCAGATCATGCGCGTGACTACGTGAATGCCTTTGGAGAAAAACACACGCCAGATACTGCTGGAGAGCTAAAAAGATACCGCTCCAGTATCGCAGGCTAAAAGGTTAGAGCTGGCTAGGGTCGCTCCTGAACGCGGCTTCCCCCCCGCCGCTTGCCAGCTCTATTTTATTTGGGGAGCACACTGGGGAGTGTGTAATGAAACTGCCGCTTAGAGACTTCTATGACATGCCAGAGGCCGCCAAGATTATTTCTGACAGGCTTGGTGAGCAGTGTCTGGAAAAAGACATAAGGCACTATGTAAGGCTAGGATACCTGCCAGCATATACTGACCTGCCACTGACAACTATGGGGCAGGATATTAACACTTCAGTCTATCTCCGAATCATTAATGTTGAGCCGGAAATAGGCGAAGAAGGAGTAGCGCTTTTTCAAGAAGTGGAGGCTCAAGGTGCTCGGCTAGGTTGGCAACAGCAGTATGAATTGCTCGAAGACAACGAAAGTCGCTTCTCTCGCCCTCTATCTGAAGGACCATGGGGCCAAGATGGAACTGTAAAAATTAAAACTGTACAGCCAAGTAGTTTTCTCATGGCCCAGGCGGCGGTTGAGGATGATTATATAGTGGTTGATAGGTTAGTTGCTGCTTGTGTTGTTTATCAAATAAGGCATGTCGTTTGGAGCATGGAAGACCTTCAGGCTCAGGTCGCCAGCCAGAGCGGAAATATACCGACAGGTCATTTTTCATTCTTCGATCAAGGTATAAATCAGGAGTATGTGAAAAACGGTAGCCCAGAAGTTCACGACTACGTATACCTTCATGCGGCAGATGTGAAAATTGCAGGCCGGGATATTTTGGCGTTCATAAACAAAAGTCAGAAAAGTGAGTGGGATGGTGGGCCGGTTATTAATTCCGGTTCAGATACCCCTGGTGAAAGAGAAATAGATAGCTTGCACCGTACCATTGGGGCTCTTTCTGAGGCGTTAGCCAGCCGCCTTGGTGCCTCTGGTAGCAATGGAAGTAAACCCAACGCTTCTGAGCTGGCGCGCTACTTGGCTGGCGTCGATGAGCTTGGAGGAGAGCAACCTTCATCACGCCGAGCAGAGCGCCCTGTGTCTGGCATCCACGGTATGAGCAATCGAAGCCTGAGAGAGCGTATAACTAAAGGGCTTCGAGCCATAGACGACGCTCATAAAGAAAGAATTTAGCCCTCCTTAATAATGGCAACTGCCGTTTAGCTTTGGCAGTTGCCATGCCTTCTGTCTAGTCCACCTTCACGCTGGTAACCGAACGTCAACAACAGCGTCCAGGTGACACTATGCAAGACACACAAGGCATTACTGCCATTTCTCAAAACACAAGATCGTTTACGACAGAGCGTGGCCGCGCAATTGCGGAGGCTTTAGAGCCATACCGTGCGGGATTGCCTGCCGAGCTAGTAGAGCTCACAGAGCGCCAGGTGTTTCCCTATCTGATTCCTGCCAGCCTCAGAACAGGACGCGATAGCCGACGCACAGGGGAGCTGTTAGGCCGTCAAGCGCCTTGCTATGTAAAGCGTGGGCGTAGTGTCCGTTACCGGCTGAAAGATGTTCTTAACTGGCTGTCCGACGGTGACACCTACAGTAGTACTTCAGAAGCTCGCAGCACTGGGGGTGATGTATGAATACCCGCCAAACACATCTAACCCTAGACCATGTAAACGCGCTGGTGGCCGAAGCCGATAAGGCAGGGGGCAATGATGCATGCTAACGCCTATAACAAAGCAGCCCGGCACAATGGCCGGGCAGTCGCGCCACCTACCAAAGCAAACGCGAAGTCTGAGCATAGCACACGACCAGATGTTTATGCCCTGCTGGCGCGGCTGGAAAAGGTGAAGGAAAACGGCCCCGGTCGTTGGCTGGCGTGCTGCCCAGCCCACCACGACCGATCACCTAGCCTGGCAGTACGTGAAACACCAGACGGCACCATCCTAATGAAGTGCTTTGCTGAGTGCCCTACAGCAGACGTGCTAGCCGCCGTTGGCTTAGAGCTGAAAGATCTGTTCCCGCAGCGTGACCGGGACGACTACCACGCCAGCAAGCGCCCTGGTGAACGCTGGGTGCCCCGTGACGTACTGAGTGCCATCGCGCAAGAGGCGCTAATTACCCTGCTAGCAGCGGAAGCCACACACCGGGGCGAACGGCTAGCGCGTGCGGATCTTGACCGGCTGGCTATCGCCGCTGGCCGTTTGCGTAACGCGGCAAGGGAGGTGGGTTGTCATGTATGAAGCCGCACAAGCAAGGGGCGCTACCTGGTTGGATGAGTATGCCCAGAACCGTCAGCCCGGAGCGCCTAAGCCATTGCTACCGCTGCCTAGCGCCTTGGCACCGGTAGCCCCGTTTCAGCCTGACATGCTGCCTGATGCGATCAGCGCCTATGTGATGGACGTAGCCGACCGCCAGCAGTGCCCGCCCGACTTTGTAGCTGTAACGGCAATCTGTGCGCTGTCTGCCCTAGTTGCGTATTCCGCCCTATCGTGACCGCCCATTCCGTTTGAACGTGACCGTCTGTTCTGGATGATGGTGACCGCGCATTCCGTTTTATCGTGACCGATTTTGGGCAGTTTTCCGGAATCGCCGGTCACGTTGCCGGAATCATCGGTCACGTTCCCCCGGAATCACATCCAACACGCTGGAATTCTTTAACTTTATTCGGCATACCCTTCTTTTTCATCACGAGGAAGTGCGGATGCCGGCTGCGAGGATTTCCATGCGACAGATCATCGAGGTCTTGCGCCTCAAGCACGAAGTAGGCCTGAGCCACGACCGCATTGCCCGCGCCTGTGGTCTCTCCAAAGGCGTGGTCGGCAAGTACGTCAGCCAGGCCCAGGCGAAGGGCATCACTTGGCCGTTGCCCGAGGATGCTGATGAGGCCTGGCTGGAAGCACGGCTGTTCCCCGTCAAGGCACCGCCCTCACGCTTTGCTGAGCCGGATTACTTCCAGGTTCATCAGGAACTCAAGACCAAGGGCGTTACCCTGCAACTGCTCTGGGCCGAGTACACGGAACGCCACGGCGACAAGGCCTACCGCTACAGCCAATTCTGCCACCACTACCGGCTCTGGCGGGGGCGGCAACGGCGCAGCATGCGCCAGGTTCACCGGGCCGGCGAGAAGGTCTTTATCGATTACTGCGGACCGACCGTGCCGGTGGTGGACCGGAGCACCGGAGAGATGCGTCAGGCCCAGGTCTTTGTCGCCGTGCTTGGCGCCTCCAGCTACACCTTCGCCGAGGCCACCGGGAGCCAGAGCCTGCCGGACTGGATCGCCTCCCACCAACGGATGCTGACGTTCTTCGGCGGGGTGCCGGCACTGCTGGTTCCGGACAACCTCAAGGCAGCGGTCACCAAGGCGGACCGTTACACCCCGAAGATCAACGAGACTTACGCTGAACTGGCTGCTCACTATCAGACGGCGGTGCTGCCCGCGCGTCCCTACAAGCCCAAGGACAAGGCAAAGGCTGAAGCCGCCGTGCTGTTGGTCGAGCGCTGGATCCTGGCCCGGTTACGGCACCAGACGTTCTTCTCTCTGGCCGAGTTGAACGCCGCCATCGCCGCGTTGTTACCAGCGCTGAACCAGCGCCCGTTCCAAGGACGGACAGAGAGTCGTCAAAGCCTGTTCGATGCCCTCGACCGACCGGCACTACGACCACTCCCCGCCACGCCCTACACCTACGCCGAGTGGCGTAAGGCACGGCCGGGTATCGACTATCACATCGAGATCGAGAAGCGGCTATACAGCGTGCCCCACGCCCTGGTGGGGGTGAAGCTGGACGTTCGGGTGACCGACACCTCCGTGGAGGTCATGCACAAAGGGCAGCGAGTGGCGCTACATCCTCGTCATGGTAAGGGCCGCTTCGCCACCCTGACTGAACACATGCCTAAATCGCACCAGGCCCATCAGAACTGGTCACCGGGACGGTTCCTGAACTGGGCCAATGACATCGGCCCCGGCACGCTGGGCGTGGTGCAGAAGCAGCTCAAGGATCGGCCTCATCCGGAACATGGTTACCGCGCCTGCCTGGGACTTCTGAACCTTAGTCGGCGCTACAGTCGTGATCGCCTGGAGCAGGCCTGTGCCCGGGCGCTGGCCATCCACTCCGCCAGTTACCAGAGCATCACCTCGATCCTGAAGCAGGGGCTGGATCAGTTACCGCTGCCGTTGGTCGAGGAGCCACCGGAACTGACCGAGCTGCCGGTTCACACCAACGTTCGCGGCCCCCACTACTACCACTGATCCCGGAGAAACGTATGCTAACGCACAACACCCTCGATACCTTGCGCCACCTCAAGCTGACGGGCATGGGCGATGCCCTGGAACAACAACGCGCCCAACCGGAAACCCACGACCTGGCGTTCGAGGAACGCCTGGCCCTGTTAGTGGATCGGGAGGTGCTGCACCGGGAAAACCGTCGGCTGGACCGGCTGCTCAAGGCCGCCCGCCTGCGCGTGCCGGCGTGCATCGAAGACATCGATTACCGTCATCCCCGGGGACTGGAACGCTCGCGTATGGCGGCCCTGGCGAGCAGCGACTGGATCCGCCAGTCCCTGAACCTGTGCATCACCGGGCCTACCGGTTGCGGCAAGACCTGGCTGGCCTGTGCCCTGGGCAATCAGGCCTGCCGGCAAGGCCTCTCGGTGCGCTACCTGCGAGTGCCGCGCCTGTTCGAGCAGGTGCGCATCGCGCACGGTGATGGTAGCTACGGTCGGCTGATGAACCAGCTGTTGAAGACCAACCTGCTGATCCTGGATGACTGGGGCATGCAGAAGATCACGGCGCAGCAGCGGCAGGACCTGATGGAAGTGATCGAAGACCGACACGGGCGGGGCTCCACCCTCATCGCCAGCCAGTTACCCACGGAGCACTGGCATGACTACATCGGCTCCGCCACGCTGGCAGACGCCATCATGGATCGGCTCCTGCACGGCGCTCACCGACTCAATCTGAAAGGGGAATCACTGAGAAAAACCAACGCACAAAAAACGGAATCGGTTGACCCATCGTGACCGCTCAGCGTACAAAACTCTCTCCAGCGTGAAGGCCGTGTGCAAATCGGTCACGATCACCGTAATGACCGGTCACGTTCGCCGGAATACGCACTAGTAGGCCGTAAGGTGCTGGTATGCCCCAAACAGCGGGATGATTGGACCGTCACACCCAACCAGTGGGGCGCAATCATTGGCCGCCCAAGCGCCATGAAAAGCCCCAGCATGAAGGCCGCGCTTGCCCCGCTGGTGCGTATCCAGCAAGACGCCAGCGACAGCCACAGTCAAGCCCTTCAGCAGTACAAGGCAGAGCAAAAGCTGGCTGAACTGGAAAAGAAAGCCACGGAGGACAAAGCCAAAAAGCTACACCAGCAGGGCAAGCGAGACGAAGCGTTAGCCGTTTTGGTAGAGGCCGAGTATGAAGCCCCGGCCCCAGGTAAGCCGCGGCTTATCGTTAATGACGCCACCGTGGAGAAACTGGGGGAGCTGCTAAACGAGAACCCCAACGGCCTTATCCTGGTGCGTGATGAGTTAGCAGGTTGGTTAGGTAAGCTGGCACAAGATGACTACCAAAGCGACCGCGCTTTCTACCTTGAGTGCTTCGACGGTAACGGACGCTTTACCTATGACCGCATAGGCCGGGGCACCATCGAGATAGAGAACTGCACCCTATCCATGATTGGCGGCATTCAGCCCGACAAGATAGCCCCCATCGTGCGCAGCGCCAGCAACGGCACTGCCAACGATGGATTGGTTCAGCGCCTTCAGCTAGCCGTGTGGCCCGATGATCTGAGGCAATGGCGCTGGCGCGACCGTGCCCCGGATCCTCAGGCACGGCACGCTTACGAACAAACCTTTTTCAGGTTGCAAGGGCTGGTGCTAGAAACCGATGCCGAAGGCGAGCCGCCCGCGTGGCGCTTCACCCCAGAGGCTCAGGCACTATTTATTGAGTGGATGGAAGGTATTAACGCTGAAGCTCGTGAAAGCGATCTGGCACCAGCGCTGGAAAGCCACCTACTCAAAATGCCCCAGACCATCGCCGGGCTGGCGTTGCTGTTTGAATTGATAGAGGGGGAAGGTGGATCTGTTGGCGTGATAGCCGCCGCCCGTGCCCTTGAGTGGGCAGACTACCTAAAGACCCATGCAGAGCGCCTATACAGTGCAGCCACCAACCGGGGGGCCATAGGGGCCGCGCTGATAGTGAAACGCCGGGATAAACTGCCTACCCCGTTTACGTCGCGGGACGTGCGCCGCAAGCAATGGACCGGCCTGGATAGTACAGAGGCAGTACGTGACGCGCTCGATGTGCTGGTGGAACACCACCATCTGACCGCGCTTGAAGTACCGACCACTACCAAACCCAGAACCGATTACCACTGGCACCCGGAATTGCTGCCGGTTGGGGAGGTGCGCTAATGGGACGCTGGCTGTCTAAAATCCAGAAAAGCCCTGTGCGTGCAACTGACAAAACTGACTTATCCGAATCTGTCAGAAAAGTCAGTGACACAACTGAGGCATTTACCAAAACAATAAACGCTACCGCTGCAATCCAGAAAAGCCTTATGCGTGTAACTGACAAAACTGACTTATCCGAATCTGTCAGAAAAGTCAGTGACATAACTGGGGCATTTACCAAAACAACAAACGCTACCGCTGCAATCCAGAAAAGCCCTATGCGTGTAACTGACAAAACTGACTTATCCGAATCTGTCAGAAAAGTCAGTGACACAACTGGGGCATTTCAGGAAAAGCAGGGGGAAGGGGCTGGCGATGTAGACGCCATACTAGACACGCTGAAAGCCATAGGGCGCGACCTTGGCGGCGATCTTGAGAGGCTGGCGCGTGAAAGGCTGTTGGCTCTGGCCAAACCTGTGCGTGCTGAAGTCATCGCCGCCCTAGATGATGCGTTCACGGTAGCGCCAGACCTACCTAGTGCCCGTAAGCAATGCCGCCACTTGCTGACCGATATGGGCACCCTGGAAGCCGCCAAAGCCTGCTGGCCTGCATTGCCTGAACCTGTTGACGAAGTGCCCACCTTACCCCGCCGCCAAACCGTTATGCCGATCATAGAGCCCTGGCTGACGCTAATAGAGCAGCATTGCCCGCTGGTGTCTGAGGATAAGCGCTTTATCCGCGTGAGGCTGGCCACCTTGGCACCATGTCATGCTATGCGCTTAGCTCGCCAGTACGTTGAGGCGTGGAAGCAGGCAGAACAGCAAGAGCCGCTTAGCCACGCTAAAGACAATGCAGGCCGCCGCGCTGCTAACTCAATATTGATCTACCGTCGCAGTCGTAAGCGATAAAGCTCTGCCGATCGTGCTGCTAAGCAAAGAAAATTCAGTATCGCAATGAATAGCGCCCGGGTCATTGCCGAAGGGCTGAGCGGTGGTATTGGCCAGGGAAGCGCGGAGCTAATTTACCCATCCTGAGGGCCATCCTGAGGCAGTGCTTCTGCTGTACGGGGCACGGAGCCCCAATTTCGCTTATGTATAAGGTGTTTCAGGGCGTGGTTGGTGTTTTTAGCACTTATCCATATGGCCTATAAGCCGCATGGTTAATACCTATATGCTGTTCCTGACCGGGCTTTAAGCGCCAATTAAGCCAACCAAAAACAACTTTTTTCACAAAACCGCGCCGACAGGCCCCTCTTTTTCGTTACAGAGGGGCACATTCACCGCGAGAGCCCCTTATTCGCTGATACACCATTAGCAAAAAGGGAAGCCGATGAAACCTACAGATCATGCCCATTGCTCAGCGCTTGCAACCCCGCGAGCTAAAACACACAAAGCTTGGCGTCCATCGCAATTGACCCACAGCGGGGGCGAAGCCCGCGCAGACCGTTTAGAGCGTCACTTCCACGGGGAATACACAGCGCTGGTTAACCGTGTGACGGCAGGCGAGCAACTGCCACTGCGTTCACTAATCGGCCATGATAGCCAATTGAGCCGTGCTGCGCTTGCAGAACGCACCAGTCGTGAGGCATCGCAGGGACAGGCTGGAGCGGCGGACATGCTGACCCAGATGAATGTAGAGCATGGCATTCGTTCACTGCGCGCCGCCTTAGGTGAGTGTAATAGTGAGTACAGTCATTCCTCTTTCTGAATTTGATAGCCAACGAGCTTGTGTAGTTAATGGTGACGAATGTGAACCATGTTTGTTGGTCATTATGTTGACCCCGACACTCCGCGTGTTTTTTTCACCAAAACCTGCCGTTTGACCCCTTTTGTTTATGTAGCGGGGCAAGAAATCGAAACCTGCCCCTTATCAAACGTATATCCACGAAAAGGGCTGAACCTATGAAACTGAAAAAACACGCGAGCAACACCGCTACCAAACGCCAGCCGCCCGCGATCCTGCGCGCCACCAAGCTAAGAACATGGAGCGCCGTTGCCACGTCCGGCGGTCATACGTGGCGTACGTTGCCGGTACCCCATGCCGACCCCAGCCGCACTCACCTAAATGAAGACTGGCGCGACGTGACCACCCCCGCCGCGCTACGTACCGCCATCGAGGAGCGACTGGCGCTGGTGACTGCCAAGGCTAAAAACCCGGTGCTGTGCGTTGAATACCTTGTGACCGCGCGCGCTGAAGCATTCCGGGAGCATGGCGGGGAAACAGACGCGACCGCGTATTTCCGCGATGCGCTGGCGTTTTTAGAAGCCCGCCACGGCGCCGCTAACGTGGTGGCTGTGAACGTCCAGAACGACGAAGCCGCCCCGCACTTTGTTGTTTACGTCGTGCCCCTTGTCGAGCGCCCCGCCCGCACCGTGCGCAAATCTGTGTTTGCGGGTGGCCGTGACGAAAACGGCAAGCTGAAACGCACCACAAAAGAGATCGAGCGCCCCGCAGAGCTGGCGCTGTCTGCCGATTACTACAACGGCACGCCGTCAAAGCTGGCCGCCTTGCAGACCGCCTTTGCTGAGCATGTGGCTACCCGGCACGGGCTGGCGCGTGGCCTGGAGCTATCCGCCGCGAGCCACACCACTAACAAGCAGCACCACCAAGCCTTAGCGCGCGCGCTTGCTGGCCATATTGGCCTGAAGTCTGAGGACCTGGCGCTAAAGGGCCGTTTTTGGGCAAAGGAAAGCCACGAGGAGCAAGCCGCCCGGCTGTCTGAACTGATCCGCGATCACTACGCGCCGGTGGTAGCCCAAGCCGCCACCGCTGAGCACGACCGCCGCCGCGCGGGTGAGCTGGAGGAAACCGCCCGCCGCCATGAGGAGCGCTACAAAGCCACCGCCGGGGAGCTGGCCGCGTTTACGGATGGGCTGAGCGACGCGCAACAGGCCGAACTCAAACAGACCGCCACCCGCTGGCGCCGGGAGGCTGAGGAGCGCAAGCGCCAGGAGGCTGAGAAGGCACGCCAGCAACGATACGAGGCCGAACGCACCCGGAAGTTAGCCGCCATGAAAGAATGGGACCGCCTGGAGCGTCGGGAGCGCGCCCTGGTCGAGCGCCTGAAAACCGTCACACCGCTGGCGTTTGCCGGTGCTGCTGAAACCCTGCGCCGTGAATGTTGGGGGCTGCTGGCGAGCCGTGATGATCTGGCGCAAGCGTTCGACCGCATGAGCGAAAGTCCCTACTTTGATACCGCCGGGCACCTAACCAGGGAAGGCCGGCAAGCCGTGGCGGAGAGAAACGCGATAGAGGTGGATAATCGGGGTGAACCTGAGTTCCTGACGAAACCACCCGCCGAACCGGATGCGCCCGCTTCACCGCCAACACCGCCCACCGGGCCTCGTGGTCCGGAAATGTAAACTAGCCCGCCGATTTGCCTGCCGTGTTGGAATGGGTGGCGAGATGCTGGCGCTTATGCGGCTTGTAGTGCGTTTCGCTGAACCTAATGACTGAGGAGATGGCCCTAATGGAGAACCGCCAACGACACTTTTTTAGGTACTCCCGATGGGAGTGATGTCTGTGAGGGTATGAGCCGCCGTCATCGGTGTGAGCGTCGCCCGTTGCCGACGGTTGATTGTTGTTGATAGGGAGAAGGCCGTGCCAGCACCCGCAACCACTGGAGAGCGTACCCGGTTGCTCGCGTTGGAAAGATAGGTGCCGCCAGCCTGGGAAAGTGCTACCCGTGTGATGGTGATTTGGCGCTTTTTCGGTTTGAAACAGAGAAATCTTCTCTCCCGCGTGTGCGTGGTCGTGTTCTGTGAGTAACTTAAAGATACTTTTAAATCCCAGTTCTCACGTGTATGTGTGGCCTTACTCCTGGCGTTAGCGCCCCCGCTGGCTATGTCAGGTATGGGCGCAAAATTGAGCCGGTTATCTTATATGCTGGCTGACCCGCCTTAGTGTGTTACGGGGGCTGAGGATAGGTTCTAGCAGCAGTGACGATGACGCTCTTATGTCAAACTGCTCCCTTGGCTTCCCCACAGTCTTCCATTTCTGCCGCAACCGAAGTCACACTTCTGTTATGGAGGTGTGGCCTGGAGAGTTTTAGCCGCTCAGAGATGAATGGATCATTGGCCCCCTATGGCGATGCATTGGCCATACTCTCGCACGTACGGCCTGTATCATTTACTATCGCTAACAATATTTGAGAAAGTCTTTCGTCTATTACTTTTGCTTTCAAAAAAGATAGGGACAACATGATCAAGGATGCAGCAACGCTGGCCGAGCTGCGCGTGCTCGTCGGCTACCTAGGGGAGCAGTCACCGGCCTGGTGGAGCTCTCACTTCTTCGGCCCGTCGGCCATGGCCTTCCTGACGCCGGTGTTTGGCCGATCTGCGAGGCAGGCGCAGTACCAGGGGGTATTGGAGGCCGCCCGGCGTGTTCATGATGAGCACATCGGTATAGGCCGCACCCTGCACCTCTTCCATATGCCGGAGCACTACGAGCAGGGAGCAGCCAGCCTGGTCGCTGATCGCGAGCGGGGCGAAGCGTTATTTGCCCACCTCGATTCGCCAGAGAGCGCACAGGCCCGCCTGGAAGCGCTGGCCTCGTTGCAGGAAGCCAAGGAAGGGCCCATCGTCGTCGGCGACCTTGGCGATAGCCTGGCGATGCCTCTTGCCACCATGGCGGGTCTCTATCTGGACGCATTGCGGCGCGGCATTCAGACCTACCCGTATCTGCGGGAGGCGCAGTGAGCCAACCGCCTCTCTACACGACCCAGCTTCAGGCCGGCCTAGGGCTGATAGAAGAGACCCAGCGGCTCCTCGACCTCTACGAGCCTGGGATGCGCTACCCCCAGCTGTTCGCCAAGGCACTCGAGTCAGGCCAGTTTCCGCTGGTTTCGGCGAGGCGCCTGGATAACATCGTTCGTGAGTGTTTCGGCCCGCGTTATCTGCGCCGGCCGGGCGTCGCTGAATGGCTGAAGCAGCTCCTTCCCTGTCTCGATAGCGACGAGCGCCGCCAGCTGCTGATGCTGCATACCGCCCGCGCCAACTCCATACTGGCCGACTTCATTCGCAAGGTGTACTGGCCCCGCTATACCTCCGGCCGAGACACTCTCTTTCGAGAGGATGCGTTGAGATTCGTCGAGGATGCCGTTCGCGAGGGGAAGACCCAGAAGAGCTGGGCTGAGAGCACCATCAGCCGGATGTCCGGTTACCTGCTCAGTGCCTGCGCCGACTTCGGCCTGATGGAGTCCCGCCGCAGCGGGCCCCGCCGGCTCTATTCCGTACGACTCTCCACCCGCGTGGCCGGTTACTTGGCCTATGACCTCAAGTTCCAGGGGCTCGGTGACAACCAGGTGCTCAATCATCCCGACTGGCAGCTCTTCGGCCTGGAGCGCGCGGACGTGCGTGAGCAGTTCAAGCGCCTCTCCCTCGAGGGCCTGCTGATCATGCAGACCGCCGGTGACGTCACCCATATCAGCTGGCAGCACAAGAACATGCAGGAGGTAGTCGATGTCCTCGCTGGATACTGACTTCAACGAGCTGATGGAGCGGATACGCCACGGCCGCGAGTTTGGCCACGCCAGCTTCGAGCCGATCTTTTACCTGGTGTTTCGCCCGGAGCAGATCCTGGCGGTGAAGCGTCACCTGGCGGCCTGGAAGAGCCGGCTCAGCAACGAGGGCTGGGACGTTCACACCTTCTCCATCGCTGAGGCGATCGACGAGATCCTCACCCAGGTAAAGGCGCGAAAGATTTGGCTGATCGCTGATCGACGCAACCCCCAGGATTGGAAGAAGACCAATGCGTCGCTTGCCAATGCCGTGGCCAACGGGGCGCTTCAGGAGCGGCTTGAAGCCAAGCTGACCGAGCTGGAGGGCCAGCCGGGCAGCATCCTGCTCGTCACGGACCTGGAGGCGCTGCACCCCTATATGCGCATCGGGGTGATCGAAGGGCAGCTCCAGGGGCGCTTCCACGTGCCCACCGTGTTCCTCTATCCCGGAGTGCGCACCGGCAAGACGCGGCTCAAATTTCTGGGCTTCTACCCCGAAGATGGCAACTACCGGTCGGTCCACGTCGGCGGCTAAGGAAGGAGTTACAACATGGAAATCAAACAGTTATTCGACCCCAGTCGCGATATCTACCGCAGCATCGAGAAGGTGATTGCCTATGGCGTCTCCCAGGAGGAGCGCCTGCGCAAGGAGATCTCGGAGTATGTGGTCACCGACGCCATCGACGAGCAGTTCAACCAGCTGCTGACCAAGATGCAGGTGGCCATGGAGGCCGGCGGGGAGAACGAGGTCGGCGTCTGGGTCTCGGGCTTCTATGGCTCGGGTAAAAGCTCCTTCACCAAGTACCTCGGCCTGGCCTTCGACGACAGCGTCACCATTGATGGGGTGCCGTTCCGCCAGCACCTCCAGGACCGCCTAAAGAACACCACCACCCGGCAGCTGCTGAGTACCGTCGCCAAGCGCTTCCCTGCCGCCGTGCTGATGCTGGATCTGGCCACTGAGCAGGTCAGCGGCGCCACCATGGAGGAGGTCTCCAGCGTTCTCTACTACAAGGTGCTGCAGTGGGCCGGCTACTCACGCAACCTCAAGGTGGCGGCGCTGGAGCGTCGTCTGAAGCAGGAGGGGCGCTTTGATGAGTTCCTGAAGCTGTTCGAGGAGAAGATGGATGGCGAGGCTTGGCGCGACTATCGCAACGACGAGCTGGTGGTCGACAGCTTGGTGCCGGAGATCGCGCACGAGCTCTATCCCTCGCTCTTCACCACCCCCAGCTCCTTCAATACCGCCACCAGCGATGTGATCCGCTTCGAGAACGATCGCGTCGAAGAGATGCTCGATATCGTCCGCGAGCACTCCGGCAAGGAGCACGTGATCTTCATCGTGGACGAGGTGGGGCAGTACGTGGGTGCGCGCCAGCCGCTGATCCTCAACCTCGATGGCCTGGCCAAGAACATCAAGGCACAGGGCAACGGAAAGGTCTGGTTAATCGGCACCGGCCAGCAGACGCTGACTGAGGATGACCCGCGGGCGTCGCTCAACTCGCCGGAGCTCTTCAAGCTCAAGGACCGATTCCCGATCTCCATCGACCTCGAGGCCGATGACATTAAGGAGATCTGCTATACCCGCCTGCTCGGCAAGTCGCCGGAAGGGGCCAAGCAGCTCGGCCAGCTGTTCGACCAGCACGGCCAGGCCCTGCGCCATAACACCAAGCTGGAAGACGCTCGCGCCTACGGCGCCGATTTCGACCGCCAGACCTTCATCGATCTCTATCCCTTCCTGCCGGCGCATTTCGACATCCTTCTCCACCTGCTGGGCGCGCTGGCGCGCTCTACCGGTGGCATCGGCCTGCGCTCGGCCATCAAGGTGATCCAGGACATCCTGATCGAGGGCGATGGCAAGCGCATCCCGGTGGCCGACCAGCCAGTGGGCTGGCTGGCCACCACCGTGACCCTCTATGACGCCCTGGAGAAGGATATCGAACGCGCCTTTCCCAACTGGCACAAGGCCGTGAATACGGTCACCAAGATCCGCTACCGCGACGCCGAGCTCCCGCAGCGCATTGCCAAGACGGTGGCCGTACTGCAGATCCTGGGCAACCTGCCGATTACCCGGCGCAATGTCGCCAGCCTCATCCATTCCGAGGTGGCAAGCGGCAACCAGGCCGACGAGATCAATGCCGCCATCGAGGAGTTGATCGGCGACCCCATCGTGCCCTTCGGCGAGCAGGATGGCTTCCTATGCTTCTTCAGCGAAAAGCTCAATGACATCGAGCAGGAGCGCACCCAGATTCCGCTGCGTGGCGTAGAGATGAAGCGCATCCTCAACCGGGCGCTGGAGGAGGTGTTCTCGCCGCTGCCCAGCACCCAGCTGCATGGCTCGCTCTCGGTGCAGACGGGTCTCAAGACCCAGGGCCATGAGGGGCTGCCGACCTCCCTGGCCGGGGACCGTCACCCCATCCAGACGGTGGTCGAACTGGTCGAGCCTACCGATTACGATGCCGCCCGCTCGCGCCTCCAGGACGACTCCCGGGTGAAGGCCAACGAGAACCTGATCTACCTGGTGGGGCGCAAGTCACCGGAGCTGGACGACCTCACCGCGGATATCTATCGCTGCCAGGAGATCAACGACAAGTTCCGCCACGATCCCGACCAGGAGGTGCGCGACTATTGCCGGTCTCAGCTGGATCGCGCCAGCCGCCTGGCGGCCGACCTGCAGCGGCTGATCAAGCGCAGCCTGGTCCAGGGTTCCTTCATCTTCCGCGGGCAGACCACCGCCGTGGAGAGCCTGGCAGGCGATCTGGCCGAGGCGGCGCGCAAGCAGCTGGCCGGCGTGGCAGGGCAGGTATTCAGCCGCTACGGCGAGGCCCCGGAGCGGGTGCAGAGCGACCTGGCCGAGCGCTTCCTGCGCGTGGGCAACCTCAGCGGTATCACCACCAAGCTGGACCCGCTCGGCCTCGTGATCCAGCAGGGTGGTCAGCCCGGCATCAACGTCGATCACCGTGCATTGGTCAGCATCCGCGATTACATCGACCGGGTCGGCATGGTCGAGGGCAAGAGCCTGGCCAGCCGCTTCAGCGATGCCCCCTATGGCTGGTCCCAGGACACCCTGCGCTACCTGGTAGCGGCGATGCTGGTGGGCGGGGTGATCAAGCTGAAGGTCTCGGGGCGCGAGGTCACCGTCAACGGGCAGCAGGCCATCGAGGTGCTGAAGACCAACAACGCCTTCAAGAACGTGGGGGTCTCGCTGCGCGAGGACCGGCCCTCCATGGAGATGCTGGCGTTAGCCGCTACCCGGCTCACCGAGCTGAGCGGCGATATGGTCGTGCCTCTTGAAGACGAAATCAGCAAGGCGGCAGCCAAACTCTTCCCGCAGTTACAGCAGCGCTATGCCTCGCTCTCCGGTCGGCTCCAGGCGCTGGGGCTGCCCGGCGATGATCGGCTGGAGACCATGGGCCGCGACATGGCCGATATCCTGCTCACTGACGGTTCAGACGCTCCCCAGCGGCTAGGGCGGCAGGAGTCGAGCCTCTATGACAACCTGACCTGGGCGGCCGAGCTCAAGAAGGCGCTCGAGCAGGGCCTGGAGGACACCCTGAGGGAGCTGCGCGCCCTGGCCCAGGCCATCGAAGGGCTGCCCGGTAGCGGCATTCCTGGCGAGTTGAAGGCGGAACTGGCCGAACCGCTAAAGGAGATCGCGACGCGCCTGGCTTCCGAGGAGGCCTACCGCAGCGCCTCGGATTTCAATACCCGCCTGACCGAGTTGCGCAGCCAGGTACGCCAGGCCGCCGAGCGCATGCAGGAACAGCAGCAGCAGCGGCTGCGTCAGGCGGAGCAGGAGCTCGCCCGGGTACCGGAGTGGCCCGAGCTGACCAACCAGGAGCAGCAGGACCTTCTCGGCCGTCTGGATGAGCTGGCGCTGGAAGCCTCCGCGGATATCGAGGGGCTCAAGCGTCTGGTCAATCGTGACTACGAGCTCCAGGCGGAGCTGGCCTCGCTCAAGGAGCATATCGAGCGGGTCGGCCGCGAGCGCCAGCAGGAGCGTATTCGCGAGGAGCAGAAGGAGCTCGAGGAGGAACAGGAGCAGGAGGGGTGCCAGGAGAACAAGAAGGTGCTCACCCGGCGCTTCAAGACGCGCTCACGCATCACCTCCCTGGACACCCTCGACGCCATGATCCGTGAGCTGCAGAAGCTGCGCGGCGAGCTGGAGTACGCCCACGCCTTCGAGCTGGACGTCGCCTTCGATGAGGCCCCCGAGCAGAACGACAAGGAGTAAGTCATGGCCTTCGATCAAGGTACCCGCAACCGCCTTCAGCGGCTGGTCAGCGACTGCCGCAAGCGGCTGACCGAGGAGTTCACGCTCCAGCTCCGGCAGGACTATGGCCTGGACCCCCGAACCGGTGAGGTGACCGAGCTCTCGCGGCTGACGCACCTGACCGACCGTGAGCGCCACACCGCTGCGTTGCTGCGCGAGATGCTTGCGCACTATCTCTCAAGTGCGCTGGCCGGAGAGAAAGAGAGCAAGGCCCAGCGCCAGGCCGCCATCGACCGCATCATCCGCGAGCAGGCCTTCACCGTTCTCAACCGCCTGGCAGCGCTGCTGATGATGGAGGCCCGCGGGCTGCTGCGTGAGTCGGTCAGCAAGGGGTCCCAGTCCCAGGCCTTCGAGCTCTATCGCCACCTGGCGGGCACTTCCCTGGGCGAAACCGGCGAGGCCTACCAGACCTTCCTGTTCAGCCTGTTTGACGAGTTTGCTATCGACCTGCCTGCGCTGTTTGACCGCTTCGCGCCCCAGGGGCGGCTCTTTCCGCGGGAGACTGCGCTGAACGCGCTGCTTGAGCTGCTCAATGATCACGAGATCGAGCCGCTGTGGGCGCTGGATGAGACCATTGGCTGGATTTATCAATACTTCAACAGCCAGGAAGAGCGCAAGGCGATGCGCAAGGCCAGCCAGGCTCCGCGCAACAGTCGTGAGCTGGCGGTGCGGAACCAGTTCTTCACCCCCCGCTATGTGGTGGAGTTCCTGGTTGACAACACCCTGGGCCGGCAGTGGTTCAACGCCACCGGCGGCACCACGCCGCTACGTGACAGCTGCCAGTACCTGCTGGTGAAGCCCGACGAGCAGCCCGAGGCCGGCATCAAACTGCGCGACCCACGCACCCTCAAGCTGCTGGATCCGGCCTGTGGCTCGATGCACTTCGGCCTCTACGCCTTCGACCTCTTCCTGCAGATCTACCGCGACGCCTGGCAGTGGGAGCAGCAGCACGGCCCGGGCTCGCTGGATCTCTCCACCCAGCCGGAGGCCGGCTTCGAGCCGCTCTGCTACACCTATGCCGATGAAGAGGCCCTACTGCGGGACGTGCCGCGGCTGGTTATTGAGTACAACATTTATGGGGTGGACATCGATCCCCGTGCCGCTCAGATCGCCTCGCTGGCGCTGTGGCTGCGTGCCCAGCGTGCCTGGCATGAAGCCGGCGTGCCGGCCTTGGAGCGGCCAGACGTGGGGCAGGGCAACGTCATCGCCGCGGTGGCACCGCCCGCCGAGAAGGAGCTCCGCGAGGCCTTCGCAGCCCGCTTGGATGCCCAAGATGCCGAGCTCTTCGAGAAGACCCTGCACATGCTCAAGGGGCTGCCCGAACTCGGCGTGCTGCTGCGCGCCGAAAAGGAGCTTCCCGCGCTGATCCGCCAGGTCTATGTGGGCAAGGGCACCGGCCTTTTTGCCGAGCAGGAGCAGGAGACCTGGCAGAAGGCTGAGGAACGTCTGCGCCGGGCTTTGCTCGACTTCTCCGAGCAAGCTAGCGCCACCTATCAGAGCCGCCTCTTCGCCCAGGATGCGCTGCAGGGGCTGAGGATGATCGATCTATGTCGGGTGGTCTTCGATGTGGTGGTAATGAATCCGCCGTTTGGAGATGTTACTAGCTCAACAAAAAAGTATCTTGAAAATACCTATCCGAGATCAAAAGGAAACATCCTTGCGCACTTTGTAGAGCGGGCTAATGAAGTGGTGCGCCCTAGTGGATTTGTTTCAGCCATAGTGAGTAGGACTTGCTTTTATTTAAAATCCTTTTCGTATTTTAGGGAGGATTTTTTAAGGAAGAACCTTGCACTGAAGTGTTTTGCAGATCTTGGGCAAGGCGTTCTTGACGCTATGGTTGAGACGGCTGCAGTTTGCTGGGAAAAAAAGGCTGAAGGTCATCGAGACTCAGTTTTTTTTAGAGAGCTCGCCAGTGAAAAAAAAGGGGATGGCCTGTATGAATCCGTATTAAATTTCAGGAGGTCATTAAAAAATAATCGGATGTTTATCTCCAGCGTCGAGAGTTTTTCCGTTCTTGATGATTCCCCTTATGTTTACTGGGTTTCACAAAGTGTCCTTAAAAAGATCGCAGATAGAGATCACATAGAGCCTGAACATGCATCTATAAGAGTTGGGTTACAGACAGGAGATGATTTCCGCTTCCTTCGTGCTTGGTGGGAGGTGAGCCATGATCAAATATTAATTCCTAGTAAAGAAAAAAATTTAGATGAAGTTCAGCGCCAAGCTGTCGATTTGAGCAAGAATAAGAAGTGGGCATGGTATTCTAAAACCGAATCAGCTTCTCCCGTACTATCGTCAATACACCTACTTGTAAATTGGTTTGGTAACGGAGCCGAGATTAAAGCCAATCACGTTGGAAAAGGCCACTCGGCTTCGAAGTATGTAATGTCCGAGTCAATGTATTTTAGGCCTGGTTTCAGTTACATGCTTCGTTCTAGTCGTCTAGTGCCCTATATCGTACCAATGGGGGTTATTCCAACAGCGGGGAGAAGCCAGGTATACCCAAAGGAAGGTTCGGAAACTTGGCTTGCTGCCTTATTGCTGTCCAATCTGGCTACGGCTGTAGCCCGCTTTCGCGGTGAGGCGTTCTGGCAGCCAAAGTTCCAGAACTCGATGGTCTCTGTAGTACCATATGTCAAGCCGCAAACCAGTTCTTTGAGCGAGGCGTATCGCGTTATTTCAGAAATACGTGAGCGAATGTCTGAAAAATTTAAGCGTGATGAGACTGAAATTCAATTTACGCCATCCTCGTTAGATAGAGAAGCCAAGGGTAGTCAACCATTTAATCGAAAAACTCTGGCTGGGGAAGTTTTTGACGAGCATGTGGCTGAGTTGTGCGGACTTACATCAGAAGAATTTCATGCTCTGCAGCGAGATCATAACGAGGCATTGGTAAGGGTATCAGGCGTAATAAACGGCGAAGCTGATGAAGGGCAACGTGAAGGAAGTAATGCCGAGTTCGATGAGATAGTTGACAAAGCATTTTTGCATCATTCGTGGGCAATTGGTGTGTCATTTGGCCGCTTTGACTGGCGCCTGGTTATCGGCGAGCGTGAAGTGCCGCCCGAGCCTGAACCCTTCGATCCGCTGCCGGCCAAGAGTCCCGGCATGCTGCCTGATGGCGCCGAGCCCTATCATCGCCATGCCGGCATCCTGGTCGATGACCCGGGCCACGAGCATGACCTGCCACGCCTGATGTCCGATGTGCTGGAGACGGTGGATGCCCAGGTCGATGAGGACCTGCGCCGCTGGCTGCGCCGCGACTTCTTCAAGTACCACCTCCAGCAGTACTCCAAGAGCCGCCGCAAGGCGCCGATCTACTGGCCGCTCGCCACGGCCTCGGGTAGCTACACCCTGTGGCTCTACTACCCGGACCTGACCGACCAGACCCTCTTCACCGCGGTCAACGACTTCGTGGAGCCCAAGCTCAAGCAGGTGGATAGTGAGCTGGGCAACCTGCGCCTGGCGGGCGCCAGCCGCAGCCGTGCCGACGAGAAGCGCCTGGAGGAACTGAGCGACTTCCGCGACGAGCTCGCCGACCTGCGCGATGCCCTGCTGAAGATCGCTCCTGGCTACAAGCCCAATCACGACGACGGCGTGCAGATCACCGCCGCGCCGCTCTGGCCGCTGTTCCGCCATAAGCCGTGGCAGAAGGTGCTCAAGGAGACCTGGGAGAAGCTGGAGCAGGGCGACTACGACTGGGCCCACCTGGCCATGGCTTACTGGCCGGAGCGGGTGCGCGAAAAGTGTGTTACCGACAAGTCGATCGCCATCGCCCACGACCTCGAGCACCTCTACGTCGAACCCGAGCCAGCGCCTAAGAAGGCGCGTGGGCGTAAGAAAAGCAAAGGGAGCAGTGAATGAACCCGGATTTCGCCGACGCCGCCGAGCGCCACTGGGAGGATAGCGAGCTGTTGCTGGCTGAGAAACGACTGGCCAATGCCGATCACCTGCTGGGGCTTTCAGCAGAATGTTCCCTCAAGGCCGTGATGCTGGGGCTTGGAATGCCTATCAACAGCAAGGGGGCTCCACGAGAGAGCTACCATCGTACCCACATCGATACGCTATGGCATGAGTTTCAGACATTTGTCGGTGATCGTGGAGGAGCACGTTACGCATCTTATTTGAGTGCTTCAGTATGCTCGTTTGAAGATTGGGATATTGGCCAGCGATACGCTCGTCGAAATGTATTTAGCCGGAAAAGGTTGGACCAACATCGCCACGATGCCCGCTTGGCAAAATCTTGTATGCAGGCCGCGATTCTCGATGGAGTGATTCCATGATTCCACAAGGTACGGTGTTATTTAAAAGTGCGTTAGATGAGGCAGTCAATGTAACTCGGAATTATTCTGGCGATCTAGGTGATGAGGTAATATTAGTCAGGGACCTCCGAGGGCGTATCCGGCCTGTGCTAAAAGGATTGCCAAAAGACTTTGTAGAAAGAAAGTTGAAGGCGTACAAAAAAGAGCTTGGTGAAAAGCTGGCAGCTTATGGCTTTGACAAGGGGCATGCGCTGCTTTTTTCAGCAGAGCTTGCTGAAGCGGAAGTTATTTTTAGGGAAAAGCGAGAAGTCGCTGCAGAGGGTGAACTGAAAATTTTTCTGATTGATAGACAAATTATTGGTCAGGACTGGATGAGAGATACTATCAGGCGTCAGTCAATAAATCCTCGTTTTACCTTTTATGGTATCAAGGGCGGAGTGGGCCGCTCAACCGCGCTGGTAAATTGGGCCTGGCACTTAGCTGACCAAGGCAAGCGCGTGCTGGTATTCGACCTAGACTTGGAGTCCCCGGGAATCAGCAGCACCTTGCTGCCGGAGGATCGACAGCCGGACTTCGGGACCGTTGACTGGTTTGTGGAAGACGGCGTGGGCCAGGCAGAAATCATCGAGCCCGAGATGGTGGGAATCAGTCCGCTGGCTCAGGAACTCCCCGGCGAGGTGATGGTGGTACCAGCCTATGGCCGCCTGACGGGAAGCTACTTGCCTAAGCTGGCACGCTGCTACGCCGAGTTCAGCGGAAGCCAGCCGATGTCCTGGGCTGAGCGCTTGAATCGCCTGGTGGAATTGCTGGAGGAGCGCCATGCACCGGATGTGGTGATTCTCGATAGTCGAGCGGGCCTGCATGATATCGCCGCGGTACTGGTAACTCGCATGGACGCTTATACTCTGTTATTCGGGATCGATTCTACCCAGACTTGGGCCGGCTACCGGATGCTATTTGAACACTGGAATCGCCACCCCAAAGTGGAGGTGTTTCGTGATCGTTTGCAGATGGTGGCCAGCCTGGTGCCTGAAACGGGGCGAGATGAGTATCTGCGTCGATATGGTGAGCATGCCTGGGACGTTTTTCGTGACCAGCTCTACGACGATGCAGGGCCAGACGATCTTGAGGCGTTCTCCTTCGATCTGCACGATGAGGCCGCGCCCCACGTCCCCTGGCCGATCTTCTGGCACCGCGCGCTACAGGAGTTCGACCCGGCCGAGGGTGGAATCGATGCGCGCACGGCGCAGGAGTCCCTTGGCCGGTTCATGGAATTGGCCGACCAGTGGGTGATGTCTGCCACTGCCGAGGAGAGATCATGACGTCGTATCGTTTCCCCGAGTCTCTGCGCGAGACGCTGCGATCGGCACTGCCGGCCGATACCTCTCTGCATGGCGAGACGCCCCTGGCCGAGCACCTTTATCTGCCTGTTATTCATGCCAAGGCTTTGAACCCCAACAACATGCTGGTACAGGGCATTCGTGGCTCTGGCAAGAGCTTATGGTGTGCCGCTCTGCAGAGCGCTGACCTTCGCCGTCTGCTGGGGAAGACGGCAGGCTTGCCGGCAGCGTGTGTGGTCACTACCGGTTTCAGCGAAAAGCCGGCCGGCGGCTGGTTTCCAGGCAAACATAGTCTGAGCAAGTTGCTGGACGACCATGAGGCCTGGCGAATCTGGCAGGCCGTCATCTTTCACCAGGTCATGGGAGATGATGCGCCGGCTGAATTCGCTGCCCTGCAGGACTGGAGTGCGCGTATCGAATGGATAGACTGCCACCCGGACCAGTTAGAGCAGAGTCTCTACGAGTGTGATCAGGCGCTGCAGCAACAAGGGGCGATGCATCTAGTGCTGTTCGATGCCCTGGATCGCAGTGCTGATGACTGGCACAAGATGAATCGTCTGCTGCGCGGACTGCTGCAGATGATCCTCGAGTTCCGGCCTTATCGAGCGCTACGTCTCAAGGTGTTCGTGCGGCCCGATCAGCTTGAGGATGCTGCGGTCATCAGCTTTCCGGATGCCTCCAAGGTGATGGCTCAGAAGGTCACCCTAGAGTGGCAGCGGCGAGATCTCTATGGCCTGCTGTGGCAGTACCTGGCAAACGCCGATCAGGGCGCAGTGCTGTTCCGTGAAGGAGTGGCGGCCTGTGTCCCAGGCATGACTTGGCAGCAGGCCGATGGCGCCTGGCGTGTACCGGATGCCATGCGTTTTGACGAGGAGGTGCAGCGTCAGGTCTTTCATGCCATTACTGGTCCCTGGATGGGCCGCGACAAGCGGCGTGGGCTGCCGTATTCCTGGCTACCCAACCATCTGGCGGACTCACGAAGTGAAGTGAGCCCACGCAGCTTCCTTGCCGCCTTGCGTGAGGCTGCCGAAGACTCCCCACGAGCACAGCAGGAGACGGTGCTGCATTTTGAAAGTATCAAGCGTGGCGTGCAGGAGGCTTCCAAGATTCGTGTTCAGGAAATTGAGGAGGACTACCCGTGGATTCGCACCCTGCTCTCACCCCTGGAGGGAGTGTCGGTACCGGCAGACATGGCCGATATCCGGGAGAAATGGCAAGTAACAGACGCCTTGGAAGCACTGCAGCAAGGTATCGATGCCGATACCGTCCGGTTGCCCCCCTTGCACATGGATGAGGGACCTGATGGCGTACTCCATGATTTGGTGGCGCTAGGGCTGATGGAGCAGCTGAAGGATGGTCGCATCAACCTGCCGGATGTCTACCGAGTTGGCTATGGGCTGAGGCGCAAGGGCGGTGTTAAGCCGGTGAAGTCATAGTGCTAGTGGCTCATGCAGGCAGCTTTCATGAGCCACAATAGACATTAGCAGTTTTTGCCGAGTGTAGGCTGTGTAGATTCGACGCCAGGGAGCAGAAGTGTGAACCAGATGAGTATCGAGGCCTATATCCAAGAGCAGGTGCTAGCTGAGCGACTGCGGGATCGAGGGGTTGTGGTGGTCTATGATCCGGAACTTCGCTACCGTCGGCTCTGCCAGGACCTGGCCAGCGATGCCACTGAGGTGGTGGATGCCACTGAGAGCAGTATTGAGGGTAGGGAGCAGGCTATGCGGGCTTTCCAGCGTTTGGGGCGAGGAGAGCTGCAGAGCCTGCTGGTGTATGTGCCGGCACAGGCACCGCTAGATGATGAGCACAAGCAGGTCGATCCTTTCTCGCCTTTTGTGGCCTGCGGCGGGGGCTTCCCTGACGGTGACGGTGACAGCTTTCAGTCGCTTTGTCTCAAAGCCAAGCCAGAGCACGCGGAAGAAATCCGGCGGCTCTTCGCCGATGATGCAAATCCCAACTTCACGGTCATCGATGCCGTGGGTGGTGGTGTGGGCTGGCCCAATCTGCGGGCGCAGCTGGGGGCGGAATCCAGCCGAGACATCCTACTCGGGCTGATGGCACCGGATGGCCGGCAGCGAAGGGCGCTTCAGGCTAACGATGCCTGGGTCAGCGAGGCGCGTGATCTATTCAAGCGTGCCCTCGGGTTGAAGCTGCGAACACGCGGCAAGACGTTGTCCTCCATCTCTGATGAACTCTGGCGCTTCGTGCTCTTCAGCGAGTTTGTGTTTGACCTGCCAGAGACACTACCCGAGGCGCTGGCTGACATTCCCCGGGCCGAGGAAGGCGCCCGACCGATCATTGAGGCGCTGTGTGAAACGCTGCGCAATGATCGCCGCAGCCAAGATTTCTACATCGAGAAGGCCAAGGAGATCGAGGAAGATCTGAAGCTGCCCAATCACTGCCAGGCGATGGCCGACCTGGGGAGACGGGACACCTTTCCCTTTGAGGAACGCACCTTTCTTCAGCAGGCAATGTTGGCCTTCGACGCTGGCGATATTGATCGCGTGCGAGACATTCTGGTCCAGCACGAGCGCTCTGTCTGGACGGGGCATGGCGAGAGCCGCGAGAAATGGTATCTGGTGGATGCAGCCGCCGCCCTGGCGCAGATGTGTGATGGCCTCGGGCAACGGCTGCCGGAATACTCCGATACCCTGGAGGATCTCGTTCAGTTCTACGTGGGCAGCCTCCGCGAGATGGATAGGCTTCACCGTGAGTTCGAGCAGGCGGTGAGCGACTTCGTTTGGCAGGACACACGCGGCGAGATGGCGTCGCTGATCCAGCGTGCACGCAAGCGCTACGCCACTCTGGCTGAGGCGGTGCAGCAGTACTTTATGCGGTTGATCAAGAAGACGGGTTGGCCGCTGCCCGGCATGCTGGCCAATACCCAGGCCTTCGACCGTCTCGTGGCGCCTCAGCTGAAGCAGAATGGTTATCGTGTGGCCTATTTCATGGTGGATGCGCTGCGCTATGAGCTGGGGGTGGCGCTCGAGAAGCAGCTGGCCGACGATGGTGCGATCGAGATGCAGCCCTCACTGGTTCAGCTGCCCAGCGTGACGCCGGTCGGTATGGCAAGCCTGTTGCCAGGTGCCGACGACCTGTTGACGTTGGAGAAGGGGGAAACGGGGCTTACCCCCATGCTGGACGGGAAGCCAGTGGGTAGCGTTGCCCAGCGCATGGATGCCTTCAGCCGCCGCTATGGACAGCGCTTTGCCGAGATGCGCCTGGAGGACTTCGTTCGCAACAAGGGGCCCGAGATCGACCCGGAAACGGACCTGCTGGTGCTGCGTTCGGTAGAGATCGACAGCCACTTCGAGAACCACCCCGAGACCGCACCGGCCGAGATCACCAATGCCTTGAAGCGCATTCGCATGGCGGTGAACCGCCTCGTTGAACATGGATTCCATGAGGTGGTGATAGCGACCGACCACGGGTTTTACATGAACAGCCATGCCGGGGCCGGCGACGTGGCTCGCAAGCCCCATGGCGATTGGCTGATCGTTCACGACCGCTGCGCGCTGGGTGATGGCTCGGCTGATGACCACCACTTGGTGATGGAGACTCAGCGTCTCGGGATACGCAGCAACGCCACCAGGCTTGCCGCACCACTCACTATGGCGCCCTATCGAACCGGGCTACAATACTTCCATGGTGGCTTGTCGCTGCAGGAGTGCGTGGTACCGGTGATTCGCATGCAGCTGAGAAGTCAGGAGCAGCCCAGCATCAAGCGGCCTAGCGTCAGCATCGGCTACAAGCAGGGGGCAACGCGGATCACTACCCTAGTGCCGGTTATTGATGTGGTCGTCGAGGCGGCCGATATGTTCTCCAACGAGGGGAGTTACGAGATCCTGCTGGAGGCGCATGACAAGAAGGGCAATGTGGTCGGGGAGGCCAGGACGACCGGTCCGGTCAACCCTGCGACGGGTACCCTGACCCTTCAGCCTGGCGAAGCGGTGAAGGTGAATCTCAAGATGCAGATGGAGTTCGAGGGTAAGTTCAAGGTGAAAGCCCTGGACCCCAGGACCCATACGATCTATAGCCAGATCGACCTCGAAACGGACTATACGGTGTAAGCCATGGATCAGTTTGATCAGGATAGACTCGACCAGCAGTTGACCTCGCTATTCGATGGCAAGGTGGTACGCAAGGACCTCCTACACCGCATCAAGAAGGGCACTAACGTGCCGACCTTCGTACTCGAGTTCCTGCTGGCGCGCTATTGCGCCAGTGACGAGCCGGAGGAGATCCAGGCCGGTATGGAGGCCGTGCTCGACACCCTAAACGACAACTACGTGCGACCCAACGAGGCCAACGCGGCTCAGTCTCGTGTGGCCACCAAGGGCAAGCATCGCTTCATCGATAAGGTGCACGTCAACTATATCGAGAAGGACCGGCGGCACTGGGCGGCTCTGGAGAACTTCGACTCTCGCCGCGTTGCGATCAGCGAGAAGTTTTATCGCGACAACGAGCGGCTACTCCAGGGTGGGCTATGGGCAGAGGTGACCATTGGATATAACGAAATAGAGGATGACGATTACGCCTTCTTCGTGGAGGATCTGCGACCAATCCAGCTCAGCCGTTTCGACTTCGACCGCTACTGCGAGGGAAGGGAAGCCTTCAACCGCGATGACTGGATGGATGTGATCTTGCGCTCCGTAGGCCTGGAGCCGACCAAAATATCAAAACGGATAAAATTTCACTTCATTGCCCGTCTCGCGCCGCTGATCGAGCCCAACTTCAACTTCATCGAGCTTGGGCCCCGGGGGACTGGCAAGTCCTATTTCTACAGCGAATTCTCTCCCTACTCGACGCTGATCAGCGGGGGACAGGCTACCAAGGCGGCCCTGTTCTACAACGTGCAGCGCCGCAAGATCGGCCTGGTGGGGTACTGGGACACCGTAGCTTTCGACGAGGTCGGCGGGATCAAGATCAAGGATCCCGACACCATTCAGATCATGAAGGACTTTATGGCCAATGGTCGCTTCTCCCGCGGTGTCGAGGTCATTGCCCAGGCCTCCATGGCCTATGTGGGCAACCTGGACCTTTCGGTGGAGCAGATCGTCAACTCCGATGTGTATGACCTCTTCCAGCCTTTGCCCAAGGAATTTGACCTGGCGGTGCAGGATCGCTTCGCCTGCTATTTGCCTGGTTGGGAGATGCCCAAGAACAGCAGCGAGTTCCTGACCGGCCATTATGGCTTCATAACTGACTACCTGGCAGAAGCATTTCATTACCAGTTCAAGCAGACCAACCGCTACGAGGAAGTCTCCAGCCGCGTGAAGCTCGGCGATGCCGTGGAAGGGCGAGACGAGAAGGGCATCAAGAAGACGCTGTGCGCCTTCCTGAAGATCCTGCACCCTAATGGCAAGCCAACCGATGAGGAGTTCGAGGAGTACGTGGCCTATGCGGTGGAGTCACGCCGCCGGGTCAAGGAGCAAATGAACAAGCGCAAGACCGATGACGAGTTCTCGCGCATCAACCTCTCCTACTTCACGGCTTCAGGCAAGGAGGTGGTGGTCTACTGTCCGGAGTCCAAGACTGCCATGGCCACCCAGGAGCCAAATCGGCGCAACATTCACGCTGGGGAAGAGAGCGGCGACATGCCGCCCGCCGAGACTCAGGCCAGCACTCCCGTGGTGCCTGGTGTGGAAGTGCCGACTGAGCCACCATCGCCGGCGATTGAGACAGCGACCAAGCCGGAGCCTGAGGAGCAGCACTTCACGATTCACTATGGTGATACCGGCTACAGCTATGAGTCGCTGATTCTACCTTATCTGCAGGGTGCCAAGCAGGTGGAGATCGAGGACCCTTACATTAGGGCCAATCACCAGATACACAACTTCGTGCGCTTCTGTGAGGCCGTGATCAAGTCGCCTACTGTCCGCAAGATCGTGTTAACGACCAGCTATGACCAGGACACGGATCTCAAGATGCTCAACGAATGCTTTGACGAGCTGAAGCAGAGCCTCCTCGAACTAGATATCGAGCTTAAAATTCTGGTCAATGAGAATATGCATGACCGTGAGATTCGAATCGACAACGGCTGGGTGATCAAGATCGGGCGCGGGCTGGACTTCTACCAGAAGCCGGATCTGTGGTTCGGGGTAGGGGCGCATGACCTCTTAATGAGGAGGTGCCTTGAGACTAAAGTTGATATATTTAGATAACGTTTTTTAAGCCCAGACGTTACGGTATAAGCAGCGCATCTAGAGACTCGTAGCTCCCCCCTAAGGCTCTTTCCTTCGGGACGCTGGATAGCGCGTAGCGCTTGCATCGATCTGAATCACGGTCTCGCTGAGATAGAAATTTGCTGTTTGCCTAAGTGTTGGGACTACTGGTTGGTAATAACCGAGGTCTTCCACTAAGCGTGCGTACATCCCGACGATAGCTGAAACAATGAAGAAAATCGTGTCCTGTCTGCAAAAGCGACAAGGTTAATTGAAAAGTTGCCCGATGGCCGTGATTTTGGGCAGTGACCTATCCAGGAAGGCATTGTGATTACAAGGCGCGGATGAGGAGTATCATATCTGACTGATTGCTGACATATTGCTGACACGGAAGATGATGATAAAAAACGGCCACTTGCTCTAAAAGCTAAGTGGCCGTTTTCATTGAATTCTTGGTCGGAATAGCAGGATTCGAACCTACGACCTCTGCCTCCCGAAGGCAGCGCTCTACCAAGCTGAGCTATATTCCGAAAGTTGCTGAGGCGTGCTCAACAACGGGACGAATCATACGCAGGCGAAGGGCTTTTTTCAAGCCTCTTTTTTCACGCCCTTTCTTTGTACAACGCGAAAAGCGTTGTCGGTTACGCTTGGCGATCCACGGCTAAGCGGGCAAGTTGAGCCATGCTGTCGCGATAAGGGCTAGGGGGCAGTGAATCCAGTTCAGCTAGCGCTTTATCCGCCATCTCTTCTGCCCGTGCGCGGGTGTACGCCAGCGCCCCGGTGTCGTGAATAATCGCCAGTACGTCGTCTAGCTGTTCAAGACCGCCTTTGCGAATCACCTGACGAATCAGCTTGGCTTGCTCAGGAGTGCCGCGCTCCATGGCGTGAATGAGCGGTAGCGTGGGCTTGCCTTCGGCCAAGTCGTCGCCAACGTTTTTGCCCATTGCCTCGGCGTCGCCTTGATAGTCCAGCAAGTCGTCAATCAGTTGGAAAGCGAGACCCAGGTAGCGGCCGTAATGCTGCAGGGCGCGCTCCTGCTCCGGCGTAGCTTCGGCGAGCACCGCGCCGCTGTGGGAGGCGGCTTCAAACAGCATCGCGGTTTTACCCTGGATGGTCTCGAAGTAATCCGCCTCGGAAATACTGGGGTTGCCAATGTTGGTCAACTGCAGCACTTCACCTTCTGCGATCACGCAGGTGGCTCCGGATAGGATCGCCATGATGCGCATGGAGCCTACATCCACCATCATCTGGAACGAGCGGGAGTAGAGGAAATCACCCACCAGCACGGAAGGCGCATTGCCCCAGGCGTCGTTGGCGGTTTTTTTGCCCCGGCGCATGTGCGACTCATCCACCACGTCGTCGTGCAACAGAGTGGAGGTATGCATAAACTCGATCAGCGTGGCGAGGGTAATATGCTTGTCGCCCTCGTAGCCCAACGAGCGCGCTGCCAACAGTACCAGTAGCGGGCGCAGGCGTTTACCGCCGCTTTCGATGATGTACTGGCCGATGGTTTCCACCAGCGGCACGCGAGAATTCAACTGCGTCACAATGGTGCGGTTGACGGCCTCAAAATCGTCGGCCACCACGGCGTGCAGCGGTGAAGGCGAAGGGCTGGCAGGCGGGATTGAGGAGACGTTGGCTGTCATGGGTTCCGTTCATCGCGGCAGGTAAGAGTGGAGCTCATGCTATGGGGCTGCCTGTAAGGCGTCAAGGCATAGCCGCGCTAAGCAGGCCCAGGCAGGCGTTTGGAAGATTGACAAGCCCCGGTGGCCTTGTGGTATGAAGCGATAGTCGTTATAATCCGCGACCCACTCATCATGCTCCCTGTCAGATGGCTGCCAAAAGAGGCGCCACTCGCAGCAGGTCGATAAGAGCGGAAGGCGATGAGCGTTGGTTACGCGGGGCGTAACCGGCATTAACGACAAGTCCGGAGAGCGACATGTACGCAGTTATTAAAAGCGGTGGTAAACAGTACCGCGTTCAAGAAGGTCAAACCCTCAAGCTCGAGAAAATCGAAGTCGCTACCGGCGAAACGATTGAGTTTGATGAAGTGCTGCTGGTTGCAGACGGCGATGACGTAAACATTGGCGCACCTTTCATTAGCGGTGCCAAAGTTTCCGCTGAAATCGTTTCCCACGGCCGTGGCGATAAAGTGACGATCATCAAATTCCGTCGCCGGAAGCACCACATGAAGCGTCAGGGCCACCGTCAGTGGTTCACTGAAGTCAAAATTACCGGAATTTCTGCGTAAGCAGCCAATTCCCTTTAGGAGGATTTTGCAATGGCACATAAAAAGGCAGCCGGCTCCACGCGTAACGGTCGCGATTCCGAATCCAAACGCCTTGGTGTGAAACTCTTCGGTGGCCAAGCGGCAACCGCAGGTAACATCATCGTTCGTCAGCGTGGCACTCGTTTCCACGCAGGCACTGGCGTTGGCCTGGGTCGTGATCACACGCTGTTCGCTCTGAACGACGGCTTCGTGAAGTTCGAGACCAAAGGTCCGAACAACCGTAAATTCGTCAGCATCGTTTCTGCCTAAGCAACCTCGGTTGCTTTGAGTAAGTTGGTTGGTATGACTTACGCAGTGCGAAGATGACGAAAGAAAAGCCCCGCCATGGCGGGGCTTTTTTGTCTTTTCGATCCCTTTTGCCCGCATGAGCCGGGTGGGGATAGTGCAGTGAGGGCGGCGGAAGCGGCCGGGAGAATCCAATGCAGTTCGTCGATGAAGCCTCGATTATTGTTGAGGCAGGTAAGGGCGGCAATGGCTGTCTGAGCTTTCGCCGCGAGAAATATGTGCCCAAGGGTGGCCCCGATGGTGGTGATGGCGGCCACGGTGGCAGCGTTTATCTGATTGGTGATGATTCGCTCAACACCCTGATTGATTTCAAATTTCAGCGTTTCTACAAAGCTGAAAATGGGCAAGGCGGCATGGGCCGCCAGATGAGCGGTAAAGCTGGTGAAGACCTGCACGTAAAAGTGCCGGTGGGCACCACGGTGATTGATGAAGACACCCTTGAGGTGATTGCCGACGTGACCGAAATTGGTCAGGTCGTGCTGGTAGCAGAAGGCGGCCGCCGTGGGTTGGGGAATATTCACTTTAAATCCTCCACCAACCGTGCGCCGCGGCGCACCACGCCGGGCACCGAAGGCGACCGTCGTAACCTGCGCCTGGAAATGAAAGTGATGGCGGATGTGGGCCTGCTCGGTATGCCCAACGCCGGTAAGTCGACGCTGATTCGTTCGGTCTCGGCAGCCAAGCCCAAAGTGGCCAACTACCCGTTCACTACGCTGGTGCCAAACCTGGGCGTGGTGAAGCTGGGGATGCATGAGCACTTTGTAATGGCCGACGTACCGGGGCTGATTGAAGGTGCCTCCGACGGTGCTGGCCTGGGGCTGCGCTTCTTGAAGCACCTGACCCGCACGCGGCTGCTGTTCCACGTGGTCGATGTGGCGCCGTTCGACGAGTCTGATCCGGTCGAGGCTGCCCAGGCCATCGTGCACGAGCTGGGCCAGTTCTCTCCGGCGCTCTCCGAGCGGCCCCGCTGGCTGGTGCTGAATAAGTTCGACCTGCTGCCAGAAGAGGAGCGCGAGGCGCGCGCCCAGGCGATCATTGATGCGCTGAACTGGGATGGCCCCGTCTTCCGTATTTCGGCGATCAGCAGTGAAGGCACCGATAAGCTGGTGCAAGCCGCTTACCGCTGGCTCACCGAGCAGCAGCGCTTAGAAAACGAAGACGAAGAGGCCCATGCCCGCGAGCAGGAGATGCGCCGTCGCATGGAAGAGGAGTCGGTGGCCCGTACCGAAGCCCGCCTTGGCCGTCGTCGTAAGCGCGATGATGAAGAAGACGATGACGATTTCGACGACGATGATTACGATGTCGAAGTGGAGTACGCCCCGTAAGCCAGCGGCGTACTAGCTAGGATAAATCGCGTGAGCGCAATGGAGTGGGAGAGTCGCGACGTGGAAAGCAACGAGCAGTTGCCGGGCCGTGAGGCGCTGAGTAGCGCCCGCCGGGTGGTGGTCAAAATTGGCAGCGCGCTGCTCACCAATGATGGTCGTGGGCTGGACGAAGCGGCCATTGGCGGCTGGGTGGATCAAATTGCCGCCCTGCATCAGCAGGGTAAAGAGGTGGTGTTGGTCTCCTCCGGTGCGGTGGCAGCCGGCATGGTGCGCTTGGGCTGGCAGGCGCGCCCGAGCGCCGTGCACGAGCTTCAGGCGGCCGCCGCCGTGGGCCAAAATGGCCTGACCCAGTGTTACGAGCAGCACTTTGCGCGCCACGGCATGCTCACCGCGCAGATTCTGCTCACCCACGACGACCTCTCTAACCGCAAGCGCTACCTGAACGCGCTCTCGGCATTGCGCACGCTGGTCGAGATGCGCGTGGTGCCGGTGATCAACGAAAACGATACCGTCGTCACCGACGAGATCCGCTTTGGCGATAACGACACTCTCGGCGCGCTGGTGGCGAACTTGCTGGAGGCCGATGCGCTGCTGCTGCTCACCGACCAGGAAGGCCTGTTCGATGCCGACCCCCGCCATAATCCTGACGCCACGCTGATTACTGAGGGGCGTGCTGACGACCCCCGCTTGGCCGCCGTGGCAGGTAGCGGCGGAGCGTTGGGCCGGGGAGGGATGAGCACCAAGGTGCGCGCTGCCCAGCTCGCGGCGCGTTCCGGCGCGGTAACTGTGATTGCCAGTGGTCGCCAGCCGGAGGTAATTACTCGGGTAATGAACGGTGAAGCACTCGGCACGCTGCTGCGCCCGGATCAAGCCCCTATGGCAGCGCGCAAGCGCTGGCTAGCGGGTCAGCTTCAGGTGCGCGGTACGCTGGTGCTGGATGCGGGCGCGGTCAACGTGCTGCGTGGTAAAGGCTCTAGCCTGCTGGCCGTTGGCGTGCGTGACGTGCAGGGCAGTTTTAAGCGCGGCGACATGGTGCTGTGTGTGGATGAGCAGGGCACTCGCGTGGCCAAGGGCTTGGTCAACTACGGGGCCGACGAAGCTCGCCAGCTAGCGGGCCAGCCAAGCCACCAAATCGAAGCCATCCTTGGTTACGTGGAAGCCCACGAACTGATCCACCGCGACAACTTGGTAGTGGTTTAAACGGCGGGTTAGCCACGCCGCTTCGGCGGTAGCGGTACCTGGCGCGGCCAGTCGTCGGGTACCACCATCAGCCGCGTTAGCGGTCTCTCCTGGCAACTCTTTTCCCAGTAGTTCTCTTCCCAGCAGTTCTCTTCTCCCTTCGGGTCGTACAGCATCACTTGCTGCGGCCCGTAGCGGTTTACCTGTGCCATCACGGCCTCCATCCGCTCATTGGCGTTGCCAAACGCGTCGAGCGATGGCGGCGCTAACCAGTGGGGCTTTGCTAGCCACGCGACTTTTAGCGCCGTGCTGTAGCGTTCGGCCACGCTAGGCCAGTCGTATTGATGGCACCACCACCCCCGCCGATGCTCGGCCGTTGCCCCGACAGGTGGTGGCAAGTTGGCCTGCCATGGATAAAACAGCACGCCGGGCATGGCAAGCTGCTGGGTCAGCAGGTTGCTTAGCGTGGTCGCTTCGCCCGTATCTATGGGCGTTAACCAGTGAGCAATATTCGCCTGCGCCGTGCGAGTACGGGAGAGCGGTAGCTGATGATGGAGCAGGTGACTGCACTTCAAGGCCAAACTGTCCAAACCACCGGGGCCAATCCAGCGGCTTTGGCTGTTGGCTTCGCCTGGCCCGTCGGGAAGACCAAGATAGAACTTGATCGCTACTTCCAAATGCACCGGCACTGGGTTTGTCCGCGTGCGATAAAGCATATCCAGCTCGCCCAGCGTTGTGCGGCGTTGAGTAATACGCAGATTATTGGCCAGCAGGCGGGTATTAGGGGCGTTATCCAGTAACAGCTGCCACAGCCGCTCATGGTAGTGGCCCATGCGCGTCGCTAGCTTGCCATTCAGCGCCTCAACGCCGGGCAGTAGAGCGGTCAGCCATGCATGGTGATTGTCTGCAAGGCCCAGCGTTAAGCCTGTGGGCCTCCCAGGATAAGCGCCAAGGGTGACTAAATCGGGGGTTGCTAACAGCCAAGCGAGATCGCGCAGCACTGTATGGCGTATCGCGTCGCTGACACCTTCGGCGGAGGTCGTCAAAAAGTCTCTCCTATTCGCTAGCTTGAGAGGCGGCTGTGCTAACCGCCTGTGGCTACGCTAACGACATTCATGTGGGATGCCAATCAAATCCTAGTGAATGCGTAGGTACAAAAAAGCGGCGAGCCCGAAGGCCCGCCGCAGAGAGTGTATGAATAGAGTGTCTTAACAGAGCGTACTAACAGAATGTACGGCTAGATGTACAAGACGCGAATGCGATTAGTCGCGATCCATCTGGGTGACTTCAAAAGAACCCTGGCGCAGGCTCAGTTCCAGCTCGCGGCCGTTTTGCTCGCGGCCTTCAACATCGATGATGCCGCTTTTATCGATATCGATGCTTTCAAATTCGGTCATACCTTCCTGGCTGGCAGCATTGAGTGCTTGGCGCACGTCATCTTCGCTCATGCCCCAGGCTCCGGTAATCAGGCGCTTACGCTCTTCTTGCAGGGTGTCGCCGTTATCCATGGAGAAGTCCACATCGGCGTACCACTCATCGTCTAACCAGCCTTCTAATTCTACACGGCCACGGTCATCAACATTGATCTCTTCGATGTGGCTGAACCCGTAGTCGGCGGCGTAGGTTAGAATGTCATCGATCCGGTCCATCGGCTGAGTGTCTGCTTGGGCGCTACCTGCAGCAGCGGCAAGCAGAAGAGCAGAAGTTGGGATCAGCAGCATTTTTTTCATAGCGTTCATATCAAATTCCTTCTTTGCTTAGTGAATGCATTGCCGGATGATGCCTAACGAAGGTCAGTTAGCGAATGCGACAGGGTATTTATATCACCGGGGTTCTTTCCTTAACCTGACAAAGCCGTTCATCTAGCGTTCATGTTGCCTTTGGCATCCTACTGTTATGAAAATGACGTCTCTTCTCTCTATTAAGCAGCGCTCCTGGCAACGGCTCCCCTATAAGGGCGGGCTGGTATTGGCGCTGGTCCTCGTATTGATGGGTAGTGCGACCGGTGACCAGCACTGGGAGGCCCTGCACAGCGAAGTGCGGCGAGGCGACGTGGTTCCCCTTGATACCATTCTCGACTGGCTCGACGCCCACTACATCGGCGACGTGTTGGAGGTTGAAATCGAGCGCGATGATGGGCTGGTCGAGTATGAAATCAAGCTGCTAGGCCCCCAAGGGCAGGTGGTGGAGTTTGAGTTCGACGGTCACAGTGGCCAGCTTATGCAAATAGAGGGCGTGCGCATCCGCGAGATGCAGCGTTAAGACGTTTGCCTGCGGTCCCCCATCTTCCTGCCTCCATTGGGTTTATTGATAAGGGGTTTTTGATGAAGTGTTTACTGGTAGAGGATGACCAGGCGCTTGCCCGTGAGCTGAGTCAAGCGTTGCAAGATGGTGACTGGATCGTTGAGCTGGCGGAAAACGGCCAGGAAGCAGATTTTTTGGTGCGCACAGAGGCGTACGATACGGTCATTTTGGATATTGGCCTGCCCGATGGCGATGGCACTCGCTGGCTCTCTTCTTGGCGGGAAGATGGTATTGATCTGCCGGTACTGATCTTAACGGCCCGTGAACGCTGGGCCGATAAAGCCGCTGGCTTTACCGCGGGTGCCGATGACTACGTCACCAAACCCTTCGAACCCGCCGAAGTGCTGTTTCGCCTGCAGGCATTGGTGCGCCGTACCCATGGCCATGCGCACCCGGTGCTTAAAGTGGGCGAGCTTAGCCTGGATACTCACACCCAACATGTCACTTTGGTGGGGCGTCCCGTGAGCTTAACTGCTCAGGAAACCCGCCTATTAAGCTACTTAATGCATGCTGCGCCCAGAGTGGTCAGCCGTAGCGAGCTGTCTGAGCACGTTTACGACCGTGACCACGAGCCCGACTCCAACGTCATTGATGTTCAGGTCAGTCGGTTGCGGCGCAAGCTAGGCGCGTGGCGCATTGCCACGCTGCGCGGTCAGGGGTATCGCCTGTTAGCCGATGAACCGAGCGATTCATGAACGCTAATGTGGTCTCTTGGAGTCAGCGCTGGGCTAGCCGCTCTATCAATCTACGCCTGCTGTTGGCGGTGCTGCTCATGGTGCTGCTGGCGCTGCCGGTTGCTGGTTGGTTATTGGCCCACCATTACCGCACTGCGGCGGTCAATGCGTTTGATGAACGGCTGGAAGCGACCCTCAACGTAGTGATTGCCGGGGTCACTTACGACCCGCTGGCCGGGCAGCTCAACTACGAGCGCGCGCTGGGTGATCCCCGTTTCGATCATGTGTATTCGGGTTGGTATTGGCAGATTACCGACGATGCGAACCACTCGGTCACGTCGCGCTCGTTATGGGATCAGCGCTTGCCGGTACTGGAGAGTGAGCGAGTGACCGCCCGCACGTTACCAGGCCCAAGGGGACAGCAGTTACGTGTCGTTGAACGCGATATTTATCTAGCGCCTTTAGAAACACCGCTGCACGTGAGCGTGGCTGCGCGGGACGATGATTTACGCGAAGATATTCAGGAGTTTCAGCAGATGCTGTGGCTGGGCCTGCTGGGCCTAGGGGCGCTGCTACTGGGCGTACTGGCGCTTCAGGTACGCTGGGGGTTAGCGCCGCTGCGGCGTATGAATGCTAATCTGCGCGAGGTGGAGCAGGGGCGAACAGAGCAGTTAGAAACTCGTTTACCCGACGAGCTGGCCACACTGGCTACATCCATGAACGCCGTGCTGGCTCGCGACCAGCGGCTCATCGAACGGGGTCGTCACACGGCAGGCAACTTGGCCCACGCCCTCAAAACACCGATCAGCGTCATGCGGCTGTTGGCCAAACAGCTACCCAGCGAGAGCCGCAGTGCCTGGGAAGCCGAGCTGTCGCGTATCGATAGCGCCGTGCGCCATCACTTGGCGCGGGCTTCCGCTGCGGGCGAGGGAGTACGCTTTGCTCCGGTGGCCCTCCAAGGCACACTGGCCCCGCTCATCACCGGGCTTGCCCGGCTAGCGCAGCGCCGCCATATTACCCTGCGCCAAACCGTGGATAGCGGCGTGCGGGTGCATATGGACGGTCAGGACCTGCAGGAGATGGTGGGTAATCTACTGGACAACGCCCTGCGCTGGGGCAAAAGCGATGTGCATATCCGCTTGCAGGCTCAAAGCGAGATGCTGTTGCTGGTTGTCAGCGACGACGGCCCCGGTATGACGCCGCAAGAGTGTCAAGCCGCTGTCCAGCGCGGCAAGCGGCTGGATGAGCAGCGTTCAGGCAGCGGATTGGGATTAGCCATCGTGACGGACCTTGTCACGCTTTATCATGGCCAGATGCGTCTTCAGCGCGCCGAGTCTGGCGGTTTAGAGGTAGTCATTGAACTGCCTGTGGTCGCTACTTAACGATCTTAAGAGCGATGCAACACACAGCACAGAGGGTGTGAAATGACACAAATCGCCACGACGTTACCCGACGTACTGGTTGGACCTTTGCTGCGTCGCCTCTCGCCGTCGCGGCTGATTTTATGGCTGGTAGCGACCCGTCCGCTGACCATGCAGCTTGTGCTGAACCCCGAGCAAGAGGAGCAGCAAACCCACGCGTTAGATAACGCCCACCAGTGCGTGGCGATTGGTCGGCATGCTTATATTCACTGTATCGACCTTTCGCTGCCCACCGCGCTGCCCACCGACACCCGCATTGCCTACGACCTGCAGGTACAAAGCACTGACGGCGCGTGGCAGCCCCTGCCGGAGTGGGCGCCGTGGCTATGCCACGATGACTATGACTACCCAGGGTTTGTGTTGGCCTCTCGCCACCACCGTCTGATGCACGGCTCCTGTCGTAAACCCCATCACGATAGCGCCGATGGCTTAGTGCGGGCCGATAACTGGATAGCCGAGCGCCAAGAGTCACCCGCCGAGTGGCCCGCGTGGCTGCTGATGACCGGCGACCAAGTGTATGTGGATGACGTGGCAGGCCCCATGCTGCGGGCGGTTCATGCGCTGATTGCCCGCCTGGGGCTAGTGGATGAACTGCTTGAGGGCGCTACCGTCGATGATAGCCAAGCGCTGTATAACGCCCCGGAAAGCTACTACCACCGGGAAGCGCTGCTGCCGGATGTCACCAGCAACGCGGCGCTGCGTGAGCGCTTTTTTGGTGGCGTAAAAAAGCCGGTATTCACCTCGGCGAACGCCCAGAACCACCTGATGACGCTGGCCGAGATGCTCGCCATGTACTGCCTGGTGTGGTCGCCCGCGCCGTGGCAGGTGATTGCCTATGACGCCCCGGCGTTAGGCGAAAAAGAGGCTGAGGCTTACCGGGAAGAGCAGGCGATCATCGAAGCGTTCGTAGAGGGTCTGCCTCAGTGCGCGCGGCTGATGGCCCACGTGCCCAGCCTGATGATTTTTGATGATCATGATGTCACCGATGACTGGAACCTGACCGCCGACTGGGAGCGCTGTGCCTACGGCCACCCGTTCTCAAAGCGTATTATCGGCAACGCGCTGGTGGCGTACCTGCTCTGCCAAGGGTGGGGGAATGCGCCCGATAAACTTAATCCGTTGCTTCACCAAGCGATCACGCTGTTCGACGATGTCGGCCCGCTGAAGCCTGACCACCAGGACGCGTTTATCGAGCGGCTGCTGCGCTTTCAGGGCTGGGAGTTTCAGGTGCCGGGCACGCCCGTACTCATCGTGCTGGACACCCGTACGCGCCGCTGGCGCAGCGAGCGCAGCCCCAACCGCCCGTCAGGCTTGATGGATTGGGAGGCGCTGATGGAGATGCAGCAGGCGCTGCTGGGCACTAAAAGCGCGGTGATCGTCTCGCCTGCGCCCATGTTTGGCGTCAAGCTGATCGAAAGTATCCAAAAACTCTTCACCCTGGCGGGCAAACCGCTGGTGGTGGATGCCGAGAACTGGATGGCGCACCGCGGTGCGGCCAACGTGCTGCTGCATATCTGGCGGCACTCCAAAACCCCCGGTAACTACGTGATCCTCTCCGGTGATGTTCACTACTCCTTTGCCTACGATATCGTCGTACGCCGCCAGAAGCGGGCTCCAAAGCTATGGCAAATCACTTCGAGTGGGGTGAAAAATACTTTTCCCAAGCAGTTGCTGAATACCTTCGACCGTTTGAACCGTTGGCTCTACGCGCCGTTATCGCCGCTGAACTGGTTCACCAAGCGGCGCAAGCTTAGCATCTACCCCCGGGACCCAGACCAAGCCAGCGCCGGAGAGCGGCTATGGAACGCCAGCGGCATTGGGCTGGTAAGCCTGGATGAGCAGGGCAAGCCCACGGATATTCGCCAGCTCGATGCCGGCGGCGGTGACGTAGTCTTTCCGCCCCCCAAGGTGCCTATCGACCCGTAGAGAACCGCTGTCTGTCATACAAATGTCATCACAATGACGCAGGCTTGCTGCCCTAGAACCTTCCTCATGAAGCGTTACAAATCATAGGGATAGTTTACGTTTGATAGGGCAGCAGGCATATGACCGCACAAGAAGCACAATGGCTAAATCAAATTATTGCGGCAGAAGAGCTGCACGTGCTATTCCAACCGATTGTGGACGCCAATCAGCAGGCTATTTATGGCTATTTATGGCTATGAAGCGCTGATTCGCGGGCCAAAAACGTCCCCGCTTCACTCTCCCCTGCGGTTATTCGATGTGGCGACCCAGGCGGGCCTACTGGTCGAGCTGGACTTGCTGTGTCGGCGGCTCGCCATTCGCCGGTTTGCCGAGCTTGAATTGCCGGGGTTGTTGTTTCTCAACGTGATGCCGTTAACCATCGTGGAGCGTGACTTCCGCGAGGGGCTGACGCTGAGCTTTATTCAAGAGAGCGGCCTGCCCCCTGAGCGCGTGGTCATTGAGTTGACCGAGCACGTGCCGATTCACGACTACGAACTGATGCGTCAAGCGGTGGACCACTACCGCGATATGGGCTTTCAGGTGGCGCTGGATGATTTAGGAGCCGGGCACTCCAGCCTGCGCCACTGGTCAGAGCTGCGGCCCGACTTCGTCAAGTTAGATCGCCACTTTATCTCTGGTATTGATCAGGAGCCCGCTAAGCGCGAGTTTCTGCGCTCCATTTTGGATGTGGCGCGTAGTCTGGATTGCCAGCTCATTGCGGAAGGGGTCGAGACGGCTGCCGAGCATCTCTGCCTATGGGAGCTAGACCGCGGGTTGGCACTGCTGCAGGGGTTTTACTTTGCCCGGCCAAGCCTTCAGCCGCCCATGCAGCTCAATACGCTATTACCCGCGACGACCCAGCTAAAAAGTCCGGCGGGTCGCACCGCGCACTCCATTTTACGCCCCATTGAGAGCGTCTCGGCGAGCTGTTTGGTGCCAGCACTGGCCGAGCGCTTTCGCGGGGACCCGCGCTTGCGCTGCGTGGCGGTGATCGAAGAGGGCGTTCCCGTGGCGGTGGTGCGCCGCAATGCCTTCCTCACGCTGTTCACCAATCAGTACAGTCACGCGATGTACGCCAAGCGCTGCGTGCTGGAGATTGCTGACCCTAAAATGATCGTCGCGGATGCGGATCTCTCCCTGGAGGCGCTTAGCCAGCAGCTCACCGACAGCCGCGATATCGAGCAGGAAGATTTCGTGATCGTCGATAGCGACGGTCATTACCTCGGCATGGGCAATATCGTCGACCTGCTGCGGGAAATTACCGCGATTCAAGTGCGCCAAGCGCGCCACGCGAACCCGCTCACTGGGCTGCCCGGTAATATTCTGATTAACGAAACCCTAGCCTCCTATTTAGCCCAAGGCAGCGGATTTGCGGCTGGCTATGTGGATTTAGATAACTTCAAAGCGTTTAACGATGCCTACGGCTACGCCCGCGGCGACCACGTAATTATTTCACTCTCAAGGCTGCTACAGGCCCAGGTAGAGAGTGCGGGTGGCTTTATCGGTCATATCGGCGGCGATGACTTTATGATGCTGCTACCGCTGGGCCATTGGGAAACCGTTTGCCAGCAAATCCTTCACTCTTTTGAAGTGATGGCGCCTGGATTTTACGAAGAAAAAGACCGCCAGCAAGGGGGCATTTCGATAGAGAGCCGTCAGGGAGGCGTGACGTTCTTCCCCTTTGTCAGTGTCTCGATTGCCGTCAAGCCGATTACCGACCCCGCCCCTTGCAAGGCGCTGGAGATCGCCGCGCAGCTCTCGGAACTCAAGCACCAGGCCAAGAAAACCGCGGGTAACAGCCTGTTTGTGGAGCGGCGCGGCTGCTGTGTAGGTGGCTGTCGCTAGGTTGTCACGCAGCCGTAATCAGGGCGTCATGAGAGTGTCCTGCCGCTGTCATATCAAAACATCACTATGGCGTTAACACTTCATAACTCGCTCAGGTGATGCATGCATACTTGTTCGTATGCAATGCGCTGCTGCGCCAAGTGCTGGAACAGCCGCTTAGCAATGGCTTAGTGATGGATTTGCCCTATGCGGCGATGAGCCGCCTGCGCCACGAGCGCCATGCACTAGGCGAAAGCACGTTTATCGAGTGGATAGGCCGTTAACGGCGAGTGATGCAGTAGCGGGTCAACGGCGCTTAGGCCATGATAAGAGCAACACGTTTTTAGGTAGCCAAGGGGAAGCATTTGGTGATCGTTTGAGCCAGCAGCGTCCTAACATGGATGCTGCGGTGGAAGCTTTTTTCCAACAGCGTGATCAACTTGATGCAACGCTGCTGACCTCCACGATCAGCTCGCAGTTGGCTGCGGTTGAGCAACAATGGCAGCAAAACCAGTCGCTGCGTGACCAGGTAGACCTGCTTAGTGTGGCAACACCGGAAGCGCTAGGCCACTATACAGGGCTTAATAGCTTGCTGATGGTACTCGTTGGCGAGCTTGCCCACCTAACGGGAGAGGGCGCGATTACCCGTCAACTGGCAGCCTATTATAATTTGTTAGAGGCAAAAGATTTGGCAGGTATTGAGCGTGCGCTTCTTTCAAATGTATTTGCTGCCGATGCGATGCCTGAAGCGACCCTGCAGCGTCTCTTGTCATTAATAGGTGAGGAACGTGCATTTCTAGAAACTTTTCGTGTCTTATCTGGTGCTGCTAACCGTGAGGCACTGGAGGAAGCTTTGAGTGGCCCGGAGGTTGAGCGCGTGCTGGAGCGGCGCGCACTAGCGATTCAGCAAACGGCAGGCTTCGGGGTAAACCCAGAAGAGTGGTTCGATTGGCAAACAGTAAAAATTGGCCGCTTAAAGGCGCTGGAGGATAGTGTGTCTGCATCTATCGTGAGCACCGCTGATGAGCTTAAGCGCCAAGCACAGCGAGATCTATGGTGGTACTTAGCGATTGCTGTAGTGGCTGCTGTAATTGCCATTGGCATGGCAATACTCATTGTTCGCACCATGACGAGACCGCTTCAGCGAGCGTTGGTAAGCATTGCCGAGCGCGGCGATGACTTGACGCAGCGCCTGCCGGTGCCCGGTAGTGATGAGCTTTCTAGGCTTTATCAAGCGGTAAACGATGCGTCAGCGCAAACAGAACAGTTGATTGCTGAAATGAAGCGCAATGCACAGTCGGTAGCGCTTGCCAGCAATGAAATTGCTCAGGGTAACCAAGATCTAGCTCAGCGTACTGAGGAGCAGTCAGCGTCACTCGTGCAGACAGCTTCCAGCATGGAGCAGATGACTGCCACCGTGCGTCAGAATGCAGATAATGCGCATCAGGCGCAGCGCATGACCGGTGATGTTGCTAACCAGGCACAAGAAGCTACTGAGGTGGCGATGCAGGCCCGGCAGGCAATGCAGCACATTCATCAGGCGAATGAGCAAGTGACAACCATCGTAACGGCTATCGATAATATTGCCTTTCAAACTAACCTATTGGCACTGAACGCATCGGTAGAGGCGGCGCGTGCGGGAGAGCATGGACGCGGGTTTGCTGTAGTGGCTGACGAGGTGCGTAAATTGGCAAGCCGCAGCGCTGAAGAGGCCAACCAGATCCGGCGCCTAATTGATAATAATGTCGCGCGTATCAATGAAGGGGAAACGCTGGTTTCCACTACCAGTGACACGTTGGAGCAGATCGCCGCGCGTGTACAGAAGATGGCGTCCCTGATGGATGAGATTTCTACGGCTAGCCATGAACAGTCATCGGGCGTTGAGCAGATCAGCCGGGCGATGGCGCAGCTTGAGGATGTTACCCAGCAGAATGCCGCCTTGGTTGAGCAAGTCGCTACAGCAAGCCGCTCGCTAGACGAGCAGGCCGAGGAAATGACCACGCTTGTTAGCCGCTTTCATGTTGAAGAGAGGTCGTTACAGAGCCATCAACAGCTAACCTACAGCTAGTATCGTCAAGCCAAACGTGTAGCCCGAAGGGGGCCTAGTGCTCCCTTTTTGGTGGAAGATAAGCGGGCTAATAGCAGTTAGGGCTAAAGTAGTACGATAATCTTGTGGTGGATGCTAATCCATCCTTCTGCGAGCTAACGGGGTTGGCGCTGAGTGAAGTTCGAGGCCGGTCGCCGGAAGCATTCAGCATTTTGCCATTCGACGATAGCCGCACCACGCGTTTGATGCGCGAGGAGCTTCAACTGCGAGACCGCAGTAAAAGCCAGATTAGTTATCGTAGCCACGACGGACAGTTTTACCCCGGTATGATGTCGGTAAACCGGGTTCGTGATGAGCAGGGTCGAATTGATCATCATGTGATTGTTCTGGCAGATCTTTCTGCCATTCCTTCCCACGCCCGCCACTTGAATCGTGAAGTCTATTTTGATGCATTAACAGGGTTGCCAAACCAGCAGCTGCTGACCCAGCTCATTCAAGAGTCCATCCAGCACTCAGAAAGTCGACAACTGCCGCTGGCGATTTGTTCTCTGGATATTGATCACTTTCACGCCATTAATGCCCGTCTTGGCCCTCAGGTAGGTGATGCTTTGTTATCGGCATTTGCACAACGCATCAGCCATCTACTATTTAGTGATGATGTACTTGCTCGTATCGGCGGTGATGAGTTTGTACTGCTGCTTCACCATGGTGTCGAGGACTCGTTTTTTGAAAAGCTGTTGGCCTCCATTCGCCAACCGCTAATCGTTGAAGGCCAGGTAATTTACCTGACTGCCAGTTTAGGCGTTACTTCTTACCCAAGCGATCATGCTCAAGGCGATGTGCTTTTGCGCCATGCTAACCAAGCTATGTATCGCGCCAAGCAGCGCGGCCGGGATACCTACCACCTTTTTGATCCTACCCATGACCTCCTGCTTCAGGTACGTCATGAGCAGCGTCAGCGCTTTATGGATGCACTAAAGCATGGCGAACTACGACTTTTCTATCAGCCGCAGGTAGATATGCGCAGCGGCCAGGTTGTGGGTGTTGAGGCATTAATTCGCTGGCAACATCCCGAACGTGGGCTGTTATCTCCTGGGCAGTTTTTGTCAACTATAGATGCCACCCCGCTGGAAGTGGATCTAGGCGAGTGGGTGTTAGAGCATGCGCTACAACAGCTGACTCAGTGGCAAAATGACGGTATTGAAATGCCGATTAACGTCAATATCAGCCCTACGCACCTTTTGGTGAGCAACTTTAGCCAACGTTTAGCAGAGCTGCTTGCCCGCTACCCCTCGGTGTCGCCTTCACTGTTAAAGCTGGAAGTATTGGAAAGTGCGGCAATGCATGATGTGAAAGCTGCGCTAAAAAATATGGCCAGTTGCCAAGCGCTAGGGGTCAGTTTTGCCATTGATGATTTTGGTACTGGGTTTTCGTCGTTAACTCATTTACGCCAACTGCCTGTCAATCTAATTAAAATTGATCAAAGCTTTGTGCGCGATATGCTGAGCGACCAGGATGATATGGCCATTGTCGAAAGCGTTATTTATATGGCGAATCGATTTAAACGCCCAATGCTGGCCGAAGGCGTAGAGACGCTTGAGCATGCCAAGGCGCTAATGGCGCTGGGATGTGAGTTAGCCCAAGGGTATGGTATTGCTCGGCCAATGCCACCAGAAGCCGTATCAGAGTGGCTAACACATTGGACCCAGCGTCATGAGTGGCGAGCGTTAGCCACGCTATATTCGCTCAAATGATTTAGCGTTTAAGCTGCCTGCTCGGGCGGCTCGTCATTGGCAGGCTCACTATCATGCTCGCCACGCGCTTGGTTCATCTCGCTCTGTTTTTGTGCGGCCTCTAGCTTTGCTTCGAGTAAGTACTGCCGTGCTTGAGCGGCAACTTGCAGATCCTTTGGCGATGGATCAGCTGGTGCCATGGCGGCTGCAATCACTGTCTGCATCTTTTCGACTGTAGCTTGTGGATCGCCAGGAACCGGACCGTAATCAATCGGCACCTCACCGGCTACTGCATAGCGTTTGCCGTCTGGGCCGACCTCATAATCGTAAGAGGCACCGCCTGTGTAGGGCCCGCCTGCTGTTTGATGAGCCATTTCATGCTGGCGCACTTCTCGATCTGTCTGCTTTAACTGCTCAAGTTGCTGAATCTCTTCCGGGGCTAACGGAGTGCCATCAGGGCGAGTAGGGCCCGCCGTCTTTTCGCTACTCTCTGTACGCTCGTCTGTCTCTTTGCTTGGCTCAGCGTTGGAAAGCGGGCCGTCGGCCTTAGAGCGTTGACTGCCAGTCTCGTTCCGCTCTACCCGCGGAGTAGGCAGGTTGGAAGCCGACCAAGTCGCAGTGGAGCCGGAAAACGCATTTAAAGCAGAAATATCCATAAGCGATTACCGATGTTTAGGCCATTTCAGTTAGTATGGAGTATCTGCGAGCCAGCCGAATTGCGCAACGTTATGCTCTCAATAGACGTCATTATTCATCTAAGTGTCAACGAATGCCTTGCCCACTATGAAGGGCAGTACGACAATGTGCGTACACGAAGTGTAGATGGTCGCTGGGTTGTTTTCCCTGCTCAAGCGCTTAGACGCGTGGTGGGGGAGGAGGGGGTTCATGGTGTTTTTCGGTTAACGTTTACCGAGCAAGGTCGTTTTCACGATATTGTTCCACTTAATCGCCGCTGAGCCTGCTTATGCCCCAATATAATGCAAAAATGACGCTGAATGAGCTTGTTTACTCCGTCATACCTAATTTAAACACCGCCGAGCGTTTAGTGTGCAACACCTTAGATAGCTTGATTGAGTCTGCAGAAAACCCTCTTGATGTCTTTAAGCGCACCGAACAGCGCCAAGCATTTAATTTAGAGCTACACCGAATCCGCATGAATATTAAGCATTTGCTGGATCGCTATCGCGCCGATGTTGATGAAATAATGCGAAAAAATGGCGGTGTGGATGGCCCGGTGATTGAGCCAGATGCGTTAGAGGCCGATGCCATTCAAAGTGCCATTGATATTTATCAGCATGTTCGAGCGTTTCAGCGTGGCGAGCAGCGTCATCCAATCCCGCGCCGGTGATACATACATGGCATTAATATTGCCTGTATAATGTGGCACGTGCTTCAGGACTACCCGCCTGAATGCTTGCAGCTCGCCTACCCGGCAGCAGCTGCTTACACATTAGGAGATTACCCATGTCTGCCTCACCTGTCACATTGATGGTGGCTCGTCGCGTCGCGAATAGTCGCTACCAAGACTTTAACCGTTGGCTAAATGAAGGTCGTGAACTCGCTGCTGACTTTCCTGGCTACTTGGGGTCCGGTGTATTGGCGCCCCCTAAAGAAGATGATGAGTATCAGATCATTTTTCGCTTTGACAGCCAGGAAACCCTTTCTGCTTGGGAGCATTCGGCCTCTCGCCATGCTTGGCTTGAGCGGGGTAAAGGCCTTTACGATGCGCCCCATGAGCACCGGGCAACAGGCTTGGATGCGTGGTTTAAGGTAAGCCCTGGAGCTACCCCACCGCGCTGGAAGCAAGCCGTAGCCGTCTGGCTGGCGTTTTTCCCCATTTCACTACTGTTTCAGTGGACGTTTGGCAGTGTGTTAGCCGAGTGGCCGCTCATTCCGCGGGTGCTGATGAGTACCATGATGCTGACTCCCGTTATGGTGTTTGTGTTTATCCCGCTTTCAACACGTTTACTAGCGCCGTGGTTACAAGGAAAGTGGTCGCCCATGGATCTTTTTGCCCGCTTTCGACAGCAGCATAGAACGTGAGTGTTTATCAATTAACGCAGCTCGACTGGTTGAAAGGCCACGGTTGCTACCGCTATCAGGGCTATCTATTTGGGCGACCCACGCCCATTGAATATCTTTTCGAAGCGTATTAAAAAGCCCGCCCAGTGCACGAGCGCTGGGCGGGCTAGCGTGTTTACCTACTAAGGCTAGCCAAACAGCGCGAAGCTTTCGGCATTGAGCCACATATGAACCAGGATACTGGCGATATACCCCAGCAAAATCACGGGCGACCAGCGCAAGTGCCCCATAAAGGTATAAGAACCGCGCGCTTGACCCATCACGGCCACGCCAGCGGCTGAGCCAATCGATAGCAGGCTACCACCTACGCCCGCCGTCAACGTGATTAGCAGCCAGTGCCCATGAGACATTTCAGGTTCCATGGTAAGTACGGCGAACATGACCGGGATGTTATCAACCACTGCAGACACTACCCCTAGCGCAATATTCGCCCACGTAGCGTTCCAGCCGGTGTAGAGTGCTTCTGAAAGCAGCCCCAGGTAACCCATAAAGCCAAGGCCACCGACGCACATCACTACCCCGTAGAAAAACAGCAGTGTGTCCCACTCTGCCCGAGCAACGCGGTTGAAGACATCAAACGGCACGACGCCCCCTAGCTGTTCCAGCTTTTTGTTGTCACCCAGGCGGCTATAGCGTTCCCGCTTGCGTTCCAGTGAACGGGGTAGGCTCTGGCGTAGGTAGTAACCAAAAAACTGTAAGTAGCCTAGGCCGGTCATCATGCCCAGCACGGGCGGAAGGTTAAGCAGTGTATGACACAGCACCGCTGTGCCAATGGTCAGCAAGAAGAGCGCAATAATGCGTCGCGCTCCGCGCTTGAGCTGTACATCCTCATATACGCTGCTGGGCTTTTGATCTTTAATAAACAGGCTCATTACCATCGCTGGGATCAGAAAGTTAACCAGCGACGGAATAAACAGGATAAAGAACTCCTGGAATTCAATCAGACCGGCCTGCCATACCATCAGCGTTGTAATATCGCCAAACGGACTAAAAGCACCGCCTGCGTTTGCTGCGACCACAATATTGATACAAGCAAGGTTAATAAAGCGTTTGTCGCCTTCGGCTACTTTAGTGATGACGGCACACATTAGCAGCGCAGTGGTTAAGTTGTCGGCAATCGGAGAAAGAATAAAGGCAAGGCCGCCCGTTAGCCAAAAAAGCGTACGATAGTTAAAGCCTTTGCGCAGCATCCAAGAGCGCAGCGCATCAAATACTCGGCGCTCCTCCATGGCGTTGATATACGTCATGGCGACCAGCAGGAACAACATTAGCTCGGTAAACTCCAGAAGCGTCACGCGAAACGCGTACTCGGACGTATCCGACATGCCGTTCTGGACATATACCCAGCCAATGAGTCCCCAAATAATACCGGCGGCCACCAACACAGGCTTGGATTTGCGCATGTGGATTTTCTCTTCGGCCATGACCAAGGAATAGGCCAGGACAAAGATTGCCACCGCGAAGAACCCTACCGCAGAGGTGGTTAAATCAATCTCACCTGTGACCGCGAAAGCGGCTGGGCTAATAAAAAATAATAAGGCCGCTAACAAAAAAGGCCAGCAACGAGTCACTCGAAGCTGGCCTGGGTCATGATGTAACGTCATCATAGTGTGTTTATCCTTATAATGGTTAAAAGAAGGGGGAATAAGCGACGCTAGTTTAGCAAGCGATATTGCGCTGCAATACGGAATAAAACCGAATGAAAGCCTGTGATAAATAAGTTATTGCGTCTTTTTTTTGGAAATTATCCGTTTCGCTAATAGTAAATTTCGCCAGATAATGTAATGAATTTAGGCTGAATTAGTTAGACGATAGTCGGCTATAAGTAACCCTACCATTACCAGTCAATGTGCTAGACACGGCTTATCGGCACAATGAAAGCCACTTCCAGCCGTCTCAGCACTCGTGAGAAATCAAGACGAAGGCCGGTAGGGGGGATCAACACACAGGAGGGGGGGGGGCGGCATGCACACAGGCATACACGGTGCGCAATGCTGTATAGAGTGATGCGAAAGCATACAGGCACAAAAAAACCCGCACGGGGCGGGCTTTTCAGCTTCATTCAGACCTATATGGAAGCATCTGAATTTAGGTAGGTGGTGGAGGCGGCGGGAATTGAACCCGCGTCCGCCAGCACGCGCCCATTGGCTCTACATGCTTAGATTCCGTCATTTGCTTTAGCGCGACTGACTCCGACGGTCAGGATTCAGCCACGCGAGCCTTCTAAAGTTTAACGGTTGACGAGAAGACACCGCCAACCGCGGTCCTATCAGCTTTAGCTCATATCCCCGCAGTGATGAATAGGCACATCACCTTGGGGCCAGACAAGAAGCTAGCAGGGTTTAAGCTGCCAGCGCGCCTTGAGCGTAGTTTTCGTCGTTTGCGACTATTTTTCGTGATGTGGTATTTACGAGATACATCACGCTCTCGGCATGCACCGCAGGGTTTGTCACCGGCGTCGAAACCATGTCGCCCCCTTAGTCAGAGCCGCATTCTAACGTGCTCATCGCTAATTGACCAGTTATGCCTTGTTATGTTCCCGCATAATTCGACCTTTTTGGCGATTCCAGTCGCGGTCCTTCTCAGTGGCCCGCTTATCATGGATTTTCTTACCGGTCACCAGCGCCAGCTCGCACTTCACCTTGTTGCGCTTCCAGTAGAGCTTGAGCGGTACACAAGTGTGGCCCTTGTCCTGGGTGACCGAAAAGATTTTGGCGATCTCTTTACGGTGAAGCAGCAGCTTACGAGTTCGCGTGGGGTCAGCAATTTCATGGGTGCTGGCCGTGTTCAGCGGCATAATATGGCTGCCCAGCAGGAACGCTTCGCCGTTGCGAATTAAAATGTAGGTGTCGGTGAGCTGCGCTTTACCAGCACGAAGGCTTTTCACTTCCCAGCCAGCCAGCGCTAAACCCGCTTCGAAGGTTTCGTCGATATGGTACTCAAACCGTGCCTTCTTGTTCTGGGCAATGACACTGCTGCCGGGGCCCTTACTGTTACCTTTCTTAGTGGCCATGGAACCTCATCGTTGATCTGTCAGTAGCATCCCCCTTCGTTATGTGGGGAGGCGTGATACCATTCAAGGTCTGAAAAAATGTTTCCCATGATACGCTTTGGGCACTGTGAAGTCAGCGGAGAGGTCAATGCCAACCGTTAATCGTACCGCCTTGGTGCGGCACACCCCCCAACAAATGTTCGATTTGGTCAATGACTTCGAACGTTACCCCGAGTTCCTGCCGGGATGCCGCCGCGCGCGTCTGCTGGAAAAGGACGACCAGCACCTGGTCGGAGAAATGACTCTGGGTCGTGCGGGGGTCGAGCAAACCATCACTACGCGCAACGACCTGCACGCACCAGAGCGGATCGAGCTTTCGCTGGTCAAAGGGCCCTTCAAGCAGCTCAAAGGCCGCTGGCTGTTCATCCCCATGGGGGATGATGCTTGCAAGGTCAGCCTGGAAATGGAGTTCGTATTCGCCAATCGGTTGCTGAGCATGGCGTTTGGCAAACTGTTCCAGCAGATTGCCGGGCAATTGGTCGATGCCTTCACCAAGCGCGCCAACGAACTGTATGGCCGTTGATGACATTGCCGTCGAGGTGGCCTTCGCGCTGCCTCACAAGCAGCGAATCGTCGCGCTGAAGGTACCCAGCGGCACCACTGCCAGAGCAGCCGTTGCCATGGCCGACCTGCCCAGCCTGTTTCAGGAACTGCCCGCCAAGACCTTCGAGCAGGCGCCGCTGGGCATCTTCGGCAAGGCGTTGCGCCACCCCGATAAGGAGCCGCTGCGCGAGGGCGATCGTGTGGAGGTGTATCGCCCGCTGCAGATCGACCCGAAGGCGGCCCGCCTAGAGCGGGCCAAGCGTCAGGCCAAAGAGCAGTAGCCTAGCGCTTACTCGCCAGTGATGATCGGCTGCGGCTCGGGGGTGGTTTCCGGCGTGGGCGTTCGCTGGCTGGGCAGTGCATCTAGCGGGTCGGCACCTTCAACGGCTGGCCCCATACCGCGGTCTGTGCTCACCGGCAGGTCGCGGGATAGGTCTCCCTCCTGCTCAATGTTGACCAGTCGGCTCGCATCATCAAACGTGAGCGTGACGCGGCGCTGCTCAACACCTTCATAGGCTTTATCGATGCGGTAAACGTAGTCCCATTCGCGGGAGTCGAAGGGCGCTTCCAGCAGTGGGCGGCCCATTACGTAGGCTACCTGCTCTTGAGTCATGCCCGGCTGGAGCTGGCTGACCATCTCCTGGGTGATCAGGTTGCCCTGGGGGATGTCACGCTTATAAACGCCGACATAGCTACAGCCACTGACAACGGTCAGGGCGACGGAAAGGGTAATGATACGAGTCAATTTTTGCATTTGAGCCTGTTCTTCACTATCGTGGTTTCGGTCGATGATACCCGACCTAACCTGTTACTGCGAAGAGCAACCATGGCCGATCAGAACCATGAACTACGCAAAGCCGGGCTGAAAGTGACCCTGCCGCGCGTCAAGATCCTGCAGATTCTCGAAAATGCTTCGGGCCAACACCACCTTAGCGCAGAAGAAGTGTATAAAACACTGATTGATGCGGGCGAGGATGTTGGCCTGGCAACTGTCTACCGCGTGCTGACTCAGTTTGAATCAGCAGGCCTTGTGATTCGTCACAACTTTGACGGTGGCCATGCAGTATTCGAGATGACCCAAGAAGACCACCACGACCATATGGTGTGTCTGGAAAGCGGTGAGATCATCGAATTTGTCGATGACATCATCGAGCGTCGCCAGCAAGAGATCGCCGAAGAGCACGGCTACGAGCTAGTGGACCATGCTCTGGTGCTGTACGTACGCCCCCGTGGGTCGGACGTTACGCGCCAGGACAGTGGCCCCACGAACCGCAAGTAGTGAATCGTTAAAGCGAATAGCCGCGTAAAAAACGCCCCCAGGGTGCCAGCGAATACTCACTGGCGCTCTGGGGGCGTTTTGTATTCAACGGGGGCTTGGGGTAGGGCGTGCCCGTTTGGTGGAAGTGCGCGCCCGCTTGGTGGATCAGTGAGGCAGGCGCTGGCTGGCGTGCAGCATTTCCCGCGCGTGGGCCAGCGTTTGGTCGGAAAGCGTTACGCCCCCCAGCATTCGCGCCAGTTCGCTGATACGGCCGCGCTCGTCCAGTAGCGCCATATGGGTCAGCGTGGTGTCTCGCTTGGCGCGCTTTTCGATGTGCAGATGCTGGTGCGCCTGGGCAGCCACTTGAGGCAGGTGGGTCACGGTCATTACCTGGCCGTTTTCGCCTAGTTTACGTAGCAGTTGGCCGACGATTTCCGCCGTTGCCCCAGAAATACCCACGTCGACCTCATCAAACACTAGGCTTGGAATCGTCGAATGCGACGCCGCTACCACCTGAATGGCCAAGCTAATGCGCGACAGCTCACCACCGGAAGCGACTTTGGTGAGCGGCCGGGCGGGTTGGCCCGGGTTGGCGCTGATCAGAAACTGAACACGGTCTAACCCTTCCGGTGAGGGCGTTTCGCGTGGGGTAACGTCCACTTCAAAACGCGCTTTGCCCATGGCCAAGAAGGCTAGCTGTTGCTGCACCTCTTTACCCAAGCGAACAGCGGCCTTTTGGCGTGCTTCGGTGAGCTGTTTGGCTTCGCTGCGATAACGCTCACGGTACTCAGCCACCTGGCTGCTGAGGGCTTCTAAATCATCGTCGCTGGCTTCCAACTGTGCCACTTCCTGTTTGAGCTGGGCGTGCAGCGCGCAAATCTCCTCTGGGGCGACGTGGTGCTTGCGGGCAATGCGGTGTACATCGCCCATGCGCTCTTCCACCCATGCCAAGCGCTCAGGATCTAATTCAGTGGTGCTGGCTAAGCGGTGCAGCTCGCTGGCGGCCTCTTCTACCTGAATGCGGGCGTCGCTGAGCATGGTGAGCGTATTGGCAAGCGTGCCTTTATCGCTGCCGGGTAGGGCGCTGAGGTGGGAGTAGGCCTGGTTGAGTAGCGACAGCGCACCGCCTTCATCGCTTTCACAGCAGTCGGCGGCAAACTGGGTTTCACGTAGGGTCTCTTCGGCGTGGGCCAGGGTGTGCTGCTCCTCTTCCAAGGTTTGCAGCTCACCTTCGGCAAGGCCCAACTGGTCCAGCTCCTCGACTTGATAGCGCAGCAGTTGGCGTTTGGCCTCGACTTCGCTGCCCTCTTCACTGAGTTTTTTCAGCCGACGGCGGGCACTGCGCCACTCGCGGAACGTCTCGGCTAGCTGCTGGCTGCGTTCGCGAAGCCCGGCGTAGTCATCCAGTAGCGCCAAGTGCGTCTCTTCCCGCATCAAGGCTTGGTGGGCATGCTGGCCATGAATCTGAATCAGCTGTTCACCCAGAGATTTCAAATCGGCAATGGTCGCTGGATGGCCATTGATCCACGCCTTGGAGCGCCCGTTGGCAGTAACCACGCGACGCAAGAGACACTCATCGGCAGGCAGCTCGCGGGCGTCGAGCCACTCGGCTGCTGCGGGCAGGTGCTGGATATCGAAACGGGCGGAGAGGTCGGTTCGCTCGCAGCCGTGGCGCACGCTACCCGCATCGGCGCGCTCGCCCAGGCAGAGCCCCAGAGCACCCAGCAGAATGGATTTACCCGCCCCGGTTTCCCCCGTAATGGCGGTCATGCCACGGGTGAGGTCGAGTTCGAGACGATCAACGATCGCATAGTCTTGGATCGCTAGCTGCGTAAGCATAAGGCCTCCTGAGGCGGTGCGGCACAGAAGCTGGATACTTATCCAATAATTGTTGTTTTATACAGTAGTCGATAACTCACTTCAATGCCCCTCTTGAGATGGCTTTGATGGCCCCCATATAGGCTGCATACGTGGTTAACACCCGCTACTTACCTCAGGTGGCCGCCACCGGCACCGTCACTTATTTCAGGAGCAAGGCATGGCAAAAGAACCGCAAACCCCGTTGGAAGATGAGCTGGCACGCCAAGAGCAGGAAGCAGAGGTCACCGACCAGTCTGCCGAAGAACGGTTGGTGGAAGGCGAACTGGAAGGGCTGATCGATGACGATGCACCGCTGAAAGATAGCGCTGGTAGCCCCGAAGCCGACGTGCTGGCCGCTCAGGTAGAAGAACTCGAGCAGAGCCTGGCGGAAGCCAAAGACCAAGCGCTGCGGGCTGCTGCCGAAGCTCAGAATGTTCGCCGCCGGGCGGAGCAAGAAGCCGAAAAGGCGCGCAAGTTTGCCCTAGAGAAGTTTGTCAAAGAGCTGCTGCCCGTGGTGGATAGCTTGGAGAAAGCGCTGGAAAGCATGCAGGACGATGCGTCCGAGGCGCATCGCGAAGGTGTCTCCATGACCCTCAAGATGCAGCTCGACGTGCTGAGCAAGTTTGGCGTCGAAAGCATCGAGCCTCAGGGCGAGCCCTTCGATCCACAGGTGCATGAAGCCATGGCGATGGTGCCGAACCCAGAGCTCGACCCCAACACCGTGATGGATGTGATGCAGAAAGGCTATCTGTTGAACGGCCGCCTCGTGCGTCCTGCCATGGTCGTGGTCAGCCAAAAAGCGAATTAAGCCGCGTTGACGCATTGCCGCAAAAAAAGCCCTTGAAATGCGGCAAGCGGCCCCCAAATAAAGGTCAACCCCGCGGGATAAGCCCGCAACTTGTTTAAAGAACAAATTTTTTAGTTTTGTAACAACTGAATTCGAGGTTTTTGCTATGGGACGCATTATTGGAATCGACCTGGGCACCACTAACTCTTGTGTGGCCGTGCTCGATGGTGATAGCGCTAAAGTCATTGAAAACGCCGAAGGCGGTCGTACCACGCCTTCTATCATTGCCTACACCGACGACGGTGAAATCCTGGTAGGCCAGGCCGCCAAGCGCCAGGCCGTGACTAACCCGGAAAACACTCTTTACGCCATCAAGCGTCTGATCGGCCGTCGCTTCAAAGACGACGTCGTTCAAAAAGACATCAAGATGGTGCCCTACAAAATCGCCGAAGCCGACAACGGTGATGCGTGGGTAGAAGTAAAAGGCAAAAAAATGGCACCGCCGCAGGTGAGCGCGGAAGTGCTGAAGAAAATGAAGAAGACCGCCGAAGACTATCTCGGCGAAGCGGTCACCGAAGCGGTCATCACCGTACCGGCCTACTTCAACGACAGCCAGCGTCAGGCTACTAAAGATGCGGGCCGCATTGCCGGTCTAGACGTCAAGCGTATCATCAACGAGCCGACCGCAGCTGCTCTGGCCTACGGCATGGACAAAGCCCGTGGCGACAAAACCATCGCAGTCTACGACTTGGGTGGTGGTACCTTCGATATTTCCATCATCGAAGTCGCCGACGTGGATGGCGAAACGCAGTTCGAAGTATTGGCAACCAACGGTGACACCTTCCTGGGTGGTGAAGATTTCGACCTCGCGCTGATCAACTATCTGGTCGATCAGTTCAAGTCGGACAGCGGTATCGATTTGTCTGGTGACAATCTGGCCATGCAGCGTCTGAAAGAAGCCGCCGAGAAAGCCAAAATCGAGCTTTCCAGCGCCCAGCAGACCGATGTGAACTTGCCGTACATCACCGCCGACAACACTGGCCCGAAACACCTCAACGTGAAGGTGACTCGTGCCAAACTGGAGTCGCTGGTCGAAGACCTGGTACAGCGTTCGCTCGAGCCGTGCAAAATGGCGCTGAAAGATGCAGGCTTATCCGCTTCTGAAATCGACGAAGTGATCCTGGTCGGCGGTCAGACCCGCATGCCGTTGGTTCAGAAGAAAGCGGCAGACTTCTTCGGTAAAGAAGCCCGTAAAGACGTGAACCCGGATGAAGCGGTTGCCGTGGGCGCTGCGATTCAGGGCGGTGTATTGGGTGGCGACGTAAAAGACGTTCTGCTGCTTGACGTTACCCCGCTGACCCTGGGTATCGAAACCCTGGGTGGCGTGATGACGCCGCTGATCGACAAGAACACCACCATCCCGACCAAGAAGACGCAAACCTTCTCGACCGCGGATGACAACCAGACCGCCGTGACCATTCACGTCGTTCAAGGTGAGCGTAAGCAAGTGTCGCAGAACAAGTCGCTGGGTCGCTTCGACCTCGCCGACATTCCGCCGGCACCGCGCGGTGTGCCGCAGATCGAAGTGGCGTTCGACCTCGATGCCAACGGTATTCTGAACGTGTCTGCCAAAGACAAGGCGACCGGTAAAGAGCAGTCCATCGTCATCAAGGCGTCTAGCGGCCTCTCCGATGAAGAGATCGAGCAAATGGTACGTGATGCCGAAGCCCACGCGGACGAAGACAAAAAGTTCGAAGCGCTGGTGCAGCTGCGTAACCAAGCGGACGGCATGATTCACGCCACCCGTAAGACCGTTCAAGAAGCGGGCGATAAGGCCACCGATGACGAGAAACAGGCCATCGAAAACGCCATCGCCGAACTGGAAGAAGCGGTGAAAACCGATGACCAGGACGACATCCAGAAGAAACTGGATGCGCTGACCGAAGTCTCCGGCCAGCTGGCGCAAAAGATGTACGCCGAACAGGCAGAAGCGGCCCAGGCGGGTGGTGAAGGTGCTGAAGAGGCCAACACCAAGCAGGACGACGACGTGGTTGACGCCGAGTACGAAGAAGTCAACGACGACAAGAAGAAGCAGTAACCCACCTCTTTCTGCCAAGGAAAGTGGTGACGCGGGAGGCAACTCCCGCGTTGCTGTTTCCGCGGCCGAGACGCCTATAGTGTGTAGCTAACCAGGAGGCGTAGGACCCATGTCCAAACGCGATTATTACGAAGTCCTGGGTGTCGAAAAAGGGGCCGATCAGAAAGAGATCAAAAAGGCCTATCGCCGTCTGGCGCAAAAATTCCACCCTGATCGAAACCCGGACGATACCTCCGCAGCGGAAAAATTCCGCGAAGTGTCGGAAGCTTACGAAGTTCTGAGCGATGGTGAGAAGCGCGCGGCCTACGACCAGTTCGGCCATGCCGGTGTGGATGGCCAGGGCGGCGGCTTCGGTGGCGGCGGCGCTGGCGATTTCAGCGATATCTTCGGCGATGTGTTTGGCGATATCTTCGGTGGCGGCGGTGGCCGTCGTCGTGGGCCCAACGCACCTGCACGGGGTTCCGACCTGCGCTACAACCTAGAGCTGGATCTAGAGAGCGCAGTGGCGGGCACCACGGTGGATATTCGCGTCCCGCGTCATATTGAGTGTGACCGCTGTGACGGTGGCGGCGCCGAGCCGGGCTCCACCAAAGAGACCTGCCCGACCTGTCATGGTCACGGCCAAGTACGCATGCAGCAGGGCTTCTTTGCGGTTCAGCAAACCTGCCCGACCTGTCACGGCAGTGGCCAGCACATCAAAGTGCCGTGCCACAAATGTAACGGCGAAGGGCGCGTGCGCGAAACCCGCACCCTCTCGGTGAAGATTCCGCCGGGTGTGGATACGGGAGACCGTATTCGTCTCAACGGCGAAGGCGAGAGCGGCGTGAACGGTGGCCCGGCGGGCGATCTGTACGTTCAGGTGTCCATTAAGCCGCACCACATCTTCAAGCGTGACGGTAAGCACCTGCAGTGCGACGTGCCGATCAACTTTGTTGATGCAGCGTTAGGTGGCGAGCTGGAAGTGCCCACGCTAGATGGTCGCGTGAAGCTGAAGATCCCGCCGGAAACCCAAACCGGCAAACTCTTCCGCCTGCGCGGCAAAGGCGTGAAGCCGGTACGCGGCGGTGCCCCCGGCGACCTGCTGTGCAAAGTAGTGTTGGAAACGCCCGTCAACCTCAACGACGAGCAGAAAGACCTGCTTCGCCAGCTGCAAAAGAGCTTTGATGACAGCAATAGTCATAGCCACTCGCCGAAGAAGACTGGCTTCTTCGACAGCGTGAAGAAGTTCTTTGAAGAGATGAAGCCGTAAGGTCTTTATCTATTTCATACAGTTTGTGTAGCAACGCTAAAAACCAGCATCCATTGGGTGCTGGTTTTTTGTTGCGTGTAGCTAGGTGGCTGCACCGTTGCAACGAATTCTCATGCAACGCTTGGTTCTTATCGCGGTGGGGATTAGGCTAGTGGGTGCTCACCCGCCACCTATATGGAGAGATCTCTATGCCTTTATCCCGAGCAGAAATTGCCACCCCATCCGGCGCGCGGTTGATCAACCGCCTGTGTAAACACTGGGCGCATAAGCTTGAGGTGGAGCACAGTGAGCAGGACGCCAAGATCGTGTTTGCCAGCGGTACTTGCCTGATGCACGCCGAACCTGATCGGCTACTGGTCTCCATCGAAACCCTGGAAGAAGAGCACTTGGACCAGCTAGAGGGCGTAGTCGAGAGCCATCTAATGCGTATGGCGAAAGACGAGTCGCTGGAGATTGTCTGGGAGAATTGAAAGTGCATGAAGGGCGCTGCCGTTAGCGCCGCATCGCTAAGGGTGGTCTGCTATAATTGCGGCCACCTTTTTTGTTTCTAGTTAATGCCAAATAGCGCACGCGTAGGAGTTTCCATGACCCGAATTGCCATTGTAGGCGTAGCTGGCCGCATGGGCCGCACGTTAGTTAACGCTGTTGAGCAACAGGCTGATGCCTCGCTTGCAGGCGGTATTGTGGAGCCGGGCAGCTCCCTGGCGGGCGTAGATATCGGCGAGCTGGCAGGTGTGGGTAAGCGTGGTGTGGCCGCCGTGGATTCGCTCGACGCCATTGTGGATGACTTCGACGTGCTGATCGACTTCACTGCGCCCCAAGTCACCTTGGCGAATCTGGCATTCTGCGCTGAGCACGGTAAGTGCATCGTGATCGGCACCACCGGTATGAACGATGAAGAGCTGGCCGAGCTAGATAGCTACCGCGATAAGGTGGCCATGGTGTTTGCTCCCAACATGAGCGTGGGCGTGAACCTGACGCTCAAGCTACTGGAAACGGCGGCCAAGGCGCTGGGTGATGAAGGCTACGATATTGAGGTGATTGAGTCCCACCACCGCTATAAAGTCGATGCGCCTTCCGGCACGGCCATTAAAATGGGTGAAGTGGTGGCCGAAAGTTTGGGCCGTACCTTGAAAGAGCACGGCGTGTTTGAGCGGGTTGGGCAGTGCGGCCCGCGTACCGATAAAGAGATCGGCTTCGCTACCGTGCGGGCGGGCGATATCGTCGGTGAGCACACGGTGATGTTCGCCACCGAAGGCGAGCGCATCGAAATCACTCATAAAGCTTCCAGCCGTATGACCTTCGCCAAAGGGGCCGTGCGGGCGGCACGCTGGGTGGCCGCTCAGCCGCATGGCCGTTATGACATGCAGGACGTGCTGGCGCTGAGCTGAGCCGTGGGCTTGTGTTAGACCAAGGTCGGCATAAAGCGCTGGCCCTGATGCGCTAAATGCTGTAACATTCCAAAAATTTTGGCCCAGTGGCTGCAAAGAGCAGCAAAATATCTACAGTGAAGAGCTGTAGAGAGAGCAGAGAGAGCACCGCGCTTGTTGCACTGGCCGTTAAGTGGGAAAAGTAGTCAGCTAAATGCTGCGCCATGGCTAACACCGTTATGAAGGCCAAGGAAAGAGAACAACAAGCGGGATGAAACCGATTTTTTATTATCGGCTTCGTCCCGCTTTTTTACGACCCGACGTTTGCACGCAAACGCCGACAACCGGATCGCCGAGCCTGCGCCCACAGGCTCCCACCAGCATGGGAGAACTTGTCTTGAATAACCCCGCATTGAGCAAACCCGCGATATTGGCCCTGGAAGATGGCAGTGTGTTTCATGGAACTGCCATTGGCGCGGATGGAGTCACAAGCGGTGAGGTGGTGTTCAATACAGCCATGACCGGCTACCAGGAAATCCTCACCGACCCCTCTTACACCCGCCAAATCGTCACCCTGACTTACCCGCACATCGGCAACACTGGCATTAACTCTGAAGATGTAGAGTCCGCCTCGATTGCGGCAGCTGGCTTGGTAATTCGCGATCTCCCCCTGCTGGCCAGTAGCTTCCGTTCTGAGCAAACCCTCTCTGATTACCTGAAAAGCCACAACGTGCTGGGTATTGCGGATATCGATACCCGCCGCCTGACGCGTATTTTGCGCGATAAAGGTGCCCAGAACGGTGCGATTCTGGCGGGTGCCGATGCAGAAGGTGAGGATGCCGTCGAGCGGGCGCTGGCGGCGGCGAAGGCGTTCCCAGGCCTGAAGGGCATGGATTTAGCCAAGGAAGTCTCCTGCAAAGAGGCTTACGAGTGGTCGGAAGGCGAGTGGGCCTTGGGCGAAGGCTATGCGGATGCGAGCCAGGGCGAGCGCCCTTACCATGTGGTCGCGTTTGATTACGGCGTGAAGTTCAACATCCTGCGTATGCTGGCGGCGCGCGGCTGCCGCTTGACCGTGGTGCCGGCGCAAACCCCTGCGGCAGAGGTGCTGGCGATGAACCCGGATGGCGTGTTCCTGGCTAACGGCCCCGGCGACCCCGAGCCCTGCGACTACGCCATCAAAGCGATCCAGGAAGTGTTGGAAACCGACACGCCGGTGTTCGGCATTTGCTTGGGCCACCAGCTGCTGGCGCTGGCCTCCGGTGCCAAAACCGTCAAGATGGGCCACGGCCACCATGGTGCTAACCATCCGGTACAAGACCTAGATACCGGCACGGTGATGATCACCAGCCAGAACCATGGCTTTGCCGCCGATGAAGCCTCCCTGCCCAGCAACGTACGTGCCACGCACCGCTCGCTGTTCGATGGCACCCTGCAGGGCATTGAGCGTACCGACCGCCCGGCGTTTAGCTTTCAGGGCCACCCGGAAGCCAGCCCTGGCCCGCGCGATGTAGCGCCGCTATTTGATCGCTTTATCGCCATGATGCAGGCGCGCCGCTAAGTTAGCCGCGCTGCCTCTCATTGCCTAGTTACGCCGTTTTGATGCTCATCGTCACCACTTTTTGCGGGAACCGTTATGCCTAAGCGTACCGATATCAATAGCATTCTTATCATTGGCGCTGGTCCGATTGTCATCGGCCAGGCCTGCGAATTCGACTACTCTGGCGCTCAGGCGTGTAAAGCGCTGCGCGAAGAGGGTTACCGGGTTATTTTGGTCAACTCTAATCCGGCCACCATCATGACCGACCCTGCCATGGCCGATGCCACCTACATCGAGCCGATTACCTGGCAGGCGGTTGAGAAAATTATCGAAGTCGAGCGCCCGGACGCCATTCTCCCCACCATGGGCGGCCAAACCGCGCTGAACTGTGCGCTGGATCTTGAAAAACATGGCGTACTTGCTAAGTACAGTGTTGAGATGATCGGCGCCAACGCCGACGCCATTAATATGGCGGAAGACCGCGACCTGTTCGACCAAGCCATGAAGCGCATTGGCCTGGAGTGCCCGAAAGCCAAAGTGGCGCACACCATGGATGAGGCGTGGGAAATTCAGGCAGAGCTAGGTTTCCCAACAATTATTCGTCCTTCCTACACCATGGGTGGCTCCGGCGGCGGTGTGGCGTACAACAAGGAAGAGTTCGAAGAGATCTGTACCCGCGGTTTCGAGCTTTCCAATAACCACGAGCTGCTGATTGATGAGTCGCTGCTGGGTTGGAAAGAGTACGAAATGGAAGTGGTGCGCGACAAAAACGATAACTGCATTATCGTTTGCGCCATCGAGAACTTCGACCCCATGGGCGTCCACACCGGCGACTCCATCACTGTCGCGCCGGCACAAACGCTGACCGATAAAGAGTACCAGATCATGCGGGACGCGAGCCTCGCGGTACTGCGTGAAATCGGCGTGGAAACCGGCGGCTCCAACGTGCAGTTTGGCATGGACCCGAAAACCGGTCGTCTGGTCGTGATCGAGATGAACCCGCGTGTGTCGCGCTCGTCGGCGCTGGCATCGAAGGCCACCGGTTTCCCGATTGCTAAAATCGCCGCGAAGCTGGCGGTGGGTTACACCCTTGACGAGCTGCAGAACGATATTACTGGCGGTCAAACACCAGCGTCGTTTGAGCCGTCCATCGACTATGTCGTGACCAAAATTCCGCGCTTTACGTTCGAGAAATTCCCCCAAGCGAACGACCGCCTGACCACCCAGATGAAGTCGGTGGGTGAAGTGATGGCGATTGGCCGCACGTTCCAAGAGTCGCTGCAAAAAGCGCTGCGCGGTATGGAAACCGGTAACGACGGCCTCGACCCGATCATTACCGAGTTCACCGATGAAACGATGGCCCAGATTAAGGGCGAGCTGCAGGCCGCGGGTGCCGAGCGTATCTTCTTTGTGGCTGATGCTATGCGCGCTGGTATGAGCGTGGAAGAGATCTTTGCGCTGACCAACATCGACCGCTGGTTCCTGGTGCAAATGGAAGACCTGATTCTCACCGAAGCCGCCGTGTCCAAGCGCGCCCTGGCAGAGTTCTCGGCGCGTGAGCTGTTCCAGCTCAAGCGCAAGGGCTTCTCCGATGCGCGGCTGGCGAAGCTGCTGGGCGTCTCCGAGAAGGAGTTCCGCAAGACGCGTCAGGCAGCAGGCATTCGCCCGGTGTACAAGCGCGTGGACACCTGTGCCGCCGAGTTTGCTTCCGATACCGCCTACATGTACTCCACCTATGAAGAGGAGTGCGAAGCGGACGTGTCGGATCGCCAGAAGATCATGGTGCTGGGCGGTGGCCCGAACCGTATCGGTCAGGGTATCGAGTTCGACTACTGCTGTGTGCACGCCGCCTTCGCCATGCGCGACGACGGCTATGAAACCATCATGGTCAACTGCAACCCGGAAACCGTCTCCACCGACTACGACACCTCCGACCGTCTCTACTTCGAGCCGGTGACGCTGGAAGACGTGCTGGAAATCGCCGACAAGGAGAAGCCGGTGGGCGTCATCGTCCAGTTCGGTGGCCAAACCCCGCTGAAGCTGGCTCGCGAGCTGGAAGCCGCAGGCGTGCCGATCATCGGTACCACGCCGGACGCCATCGATCGCGCCGAAGACCGCGAGCGCTTCCAGGTGATGATCGACAAGCTCGGCCTGAAGCAGCCGCCCAACGCCACGGCCCGGAGCTTCGAAGAAGCCTTCACCAAGGCCGAGAAGATCGGCTACCCGCTGGTCGTGCGCCCCAGCTACGTACTAGGTGGCCGTGCCATGGAGATCGTCTACGATGCCTCTGAGCTCGAAAACTACATGACCAACGCGGTGAAGGTCTCTAACGACTCTCCGGTACTGCTGGATCACTTCCTGAGCGCGGCGGTGGAAGTGGATATCGATGCGGTCTCTGACGGCCAGCAGGTCGTGATTGGCGGTATCATGCAGCACGTCGAGCAAGCGGGCGTTCACTCCGGTGACTCCGCCTGCGCGCTGCCGCCTTACTCGCTGCCTGCCGACGTGCAGGACGAGATGCGTGAGCAGGTCAAGAAAATGGCCGTGGAGCTGGGCGTCAAAGGCCTGATGAACGTGCAGCTGGCCTGGCAGGAGGGCGAGATCTACGTGATCGAGGTCAACCCTCGTGCATCGCGTACCGTGCCGTTTGTTTCCAAGTGCATCGGCACCTCGCTGGCGCAGATTGCCGCGCGCTGCATGGCTGGTAAGACGCTGGCCGAGCAGGGCTTCGAACGTGAGATAGTGCCGCACTTCTATAGCGTCAAAGAAGCGGTCTTCCCGTTCAACAAGTTCCAGGGCGTTGACCCGATTCTCTCGCCGGAGATGAAATCCACCGGTGAAGTGATGGGCTCCGGCGATACCTTCGCGGAAGCCTTTTTCAAGGCGCAGCTGGGCGCGGGCGAGGCGATCCCGGCGCTGGATGGCGACCGTAAAGCGTTCCTGTCGGTGCGTGAACCTGACAAGCAGGGGATTATCGAAGTGGCCCGTTCTCTGCTAACATTGGGCTTCACACTTTGTGCAACACGCGGCACGGCAGCAGCGATTGAAGCCGCCGGGCTACCCGTGGAGCACGTCAATAAAGTCTACGAAGGCCGTCCCCATATCGTCGATCTGCTGAAGAACGACGAAATCGCCTACATCGTGAACACTACCGAAGGTCGTCAGGCAATTAACGACTCTTCGATCATTCGCCGTACTGCTCTCGCGCGCAAGGTGCCCTATGCGACCACCTTGGCGGGCGCTAATGCTGTTTGCATGGCGCTAGAGTACGGTAGGGAGATTACGGTGCGGCGCCTTCAGGATCTGCATGCAGGAGCAAGTCAATGAACAAGGTCCCGATGACGGTAGCGGGAGAAAAAAGCCTTCGCGAAGAGCTCAACCACTTGAAGGGCGAAGCTCGCCCTCAGGTGATTGCGGCCATCGCTGAAGCGCGTGAACACGGCGACCTAAAGGAGAACGCCGAGTACCACGCCGCCCGTGAACAACAGGGGTTTATTGAAGGCCGTATTCAGGAAATCGAGAGCAAGCTCTCTGGCGCCCAGGTGATTGATGTCACCAAGCTGCCGAAAACCGGCAAGGTGATTTTTGGGGTGACTGTGTCGCTCTTGAACCTGGATAGTGATGCCAGCGTTACCTATCGCATTGTTGGCGAAGATGAAGCCGACATTAAAGCGGGGCGTATTTCGGTCACTTCACCCATTGCGCGCGCGCTGATTGGTAAAGAAGAGGGCGATGTGGTGGTGGTGAAAACGCCCGGCGGCGACGTTGAGTACGAAATTGAGAGTGTTGAACACCTCTAATGTTGTGCGGATAGCGCCATAAAAAAGGCCCGATGCAGGTAGCTGCTTCGGGCCTTTTGACTTAGCGGCGCTTGGCGCCGTGTCAGCATAGTACTGTGTGCGTTAGTGCCGCCCGTGATGGTTCTCGAAGCGGGTAACGTTGGAGAGCTTGGGGTTAGCCTTTGGGTTGCGGCGATAAAGCAGCGCCATTTTGCCAATGGTTTGCACCAGCTCGGCGTTGCTGTCAGCCAGCAGCTCGTTGATCATCGCAGCGCGGTCATCCCGTTCGGGCAGAGCGAGTTTCACTTTAATCAGCTCGTGATCATTGAGCGCGCGGCTGAGTTCTGCGAGCAGATTTTCGGAGACGCCGTTCTCAGAAACGGTGACCACTGGGTTCAAATGGTGGCCAATGCTACGAAATGCTTTCTTTTGTGCCTGTGACAAGCTCATGGTATCTTGCGGTATCCCGGTTAGCGCTTAACGTTCCATCTTACGGTGAAATGCCGCTAAGTGAAAGCAATCACGTGAACGCGCCCATCTCTTATTCCAGTGTCAGATTCCCACATGCAGCAAAAGCCTCCAAGCCGTAAACATTCAGTGAGCAAAACCAGCAATAACTGGAAGAAAGAACATTTTGACGACCAGTACGTAAAACAGAGCTGGCAGGATGGCTACCGCTCCCGGGCGAGCTATAAGCTGCTAGAGCTGGATGAGAAGGATAAACTGTTTCGTAATGGTATGACGATCATTGATCTGGGGGCAGCCCCCGGTGGATGGAGCCAAATCGCCGCCGAAAAAGTCGGGCCAGAGGGCGTGGTCATCGCCTCTGATATTCTGGAGATGGATGCGCTGGCAGGGGTGGACTTTATTCAGGGCGATTTTACCGAGGAAAGCGTACTTAACGCGATTCTTGAGCGCCTGGGAAATCGTCCGGTAGACCTTGTTATGTCGGACATGGCCCCCAATATGAGTGGTATGGCAGCCATCGATCAGCCACAAGCGATGTATCTTGTCGAGCTGGCGTTGGAGTTGGCCCGTGAAACGCTCTCGCCCAAAGGGCGGTTTTTGGTAAAGGTCTTCCAGGGGGAAGGCTTTGACGCCTACCTAAAAGAGCTGCGCGGCAGTTTTGACCGCGTGGTTACCCGCAAACCGGATGCCTCCCGGGCGCGCTCCCGAGAAGTCTATTTTTTGGCGGAGGGTTTTCGCGGTTAAACCAGTGCTGGCAAGGCCCTGGTGTTATGGCAAAGTGCTATAGCAAAGATTTATCACCACGATTGCCAGACAGGCAAGCGTAAGGTGTGTCACATTATGTACATTGGACGAACGTGACACAGATGGCCCAAAGCCAAATGTGCTTTGGCAATGGTTGAACGTTAAGCTCTAGTGTAAGGTCAGAGTATTAGCGGTTAACTGACGGATTCTTGTAATGAGGGTAGCCCCTTGAACGATATGGCGAAGAACCTGATTCTGTGGTTGGTCATCGCGGCCGTTCTACTGACAGTGTTCAATAATTTCAGTACGGAAAGCGCACCGCAAACCACTAACTACTCCCAGTTTGTGCAGCAGGTGCAAAATCAGCAGATCCGCAGCGTCACCATCGATGGGTATACCATCACCGGTGAGCGCACGGATGGTTCGCAGTTCCAGACCATTCGTCCGGCGGCGGAAGATCCGAAGCTGATCGACGACCTGCTGAGCAACAATGTCACGGTGGTCGGCAAGGCGCCGGAGCAGCAAAGCATCTGGACGCGGCTACTGATTGCCAGTTTCCCGATCCTGCTCATTCTGGCGATCTTCATGTTCTTCATGCGCCAGATGCAAGGCGGTGCCGGTGGTGGCAAGGGTGGCCCGATGAGCTTTGGCAAATCCAAGGCGAAGCTGCTCTCCCAGGATCAGATCAAAACCACCTTTGCAGATGTCGCAGGCTGCGACGAAGCGAAGGAGGAAGTAGAAGAGCTGGTCGACTTCCTGCGCGATCCCACCAAGTTCCAACGCCTGGGTGGTACCATTCCCCGCGGCGTACTGATGGTGGGCCCGCCCGGTACCGGTAAAACGCTGCTGGCCAAGTCTATCGCGGGCGAAGCTAAAGTGCCGTTCTTCTCCATCTCGGGTTCCGACTTCGTTGAAATGTTCGTCGGTGTGGGTGCGTCCCGCGTACGCGACATGTTCGAACAGGCCAAGAAGCAGGCGCCCTGCATTATCTTTATCGACGAAATCGATGCTGTTGGCCGCTCGCGCGGTACCGGCATGGGTGGTGGTAATGATGAGCGTGAGCAGACGCTGAACCAGCTGTTGGTGGAAATGGACGGCTTTGAAGCCAACGAGGGCATTATTGTCATCGCCGCCACCAACCGCCCGGACGTTCTTGACCCCGCGCTGCTGCGCCCGGGCCGCTTCGACCGTCAGGTAACCGTGGGCTTGCCGGATATCCGTGGCCGTGAGCATATTCTGGGCGTTCACCTGCGCAAGGTGCCGCTGGCGGATGACGTGAAGCCGCAGCTGATTGCCCGTGGTACGCCTGGCTTCTCCGGTGCCGACCTGGCCAACCTGGTGAACGAGGCTGCCCTGTTTGCGGCGCGTCGTAACAAGCGCCTGGTAGGCATGGAAGAGCTTGAGCTGGCCAAGGACAAGATCATGATGGGCGCTGAGCGCAAATCCATGGTCATGACCGATAAAGAGAAGCTCAATACCGCTTATCACGAAGCAGGCCACGCGATTATTGGCTTGGTCATGCCTGAGCACGATCCGGTCTACAAGGTGACGATTATTCCCCGTGGCCGCGCGCTGGGTGTGACGATGTTCCTGCCGGAAGAGGATCGCTACAGCCTGTCGCGCCAGCAAATTATCAGCCAGATCTGCTCGCTGTTTGGCGGTCGTATTGCCGAAGAGATGACGCTGGGTGCTAACGGTGTGACCACTGGTGCATCTAACGACATCAAGCGTGCCACTGAGCTGGCTCACAACATGGTGGCCAAATGGGGTCTCTCGGATGAGATGGGTCCGATCATGTACGATGAGGACGAGTCTCACCAGTTCCTCGGTGGCCCTGGTCAGGGCGGTGGTAAGCTGAAATCTGGAGAAACCACCGCGCGTCTTGATAAAGAAGTGCGCAAGATTATCGATGAGTGTTACGAGCAGGCGCGTCAGATTCTGCATGACAACCGCGACAAGCTGGATGCCATGGCAGAAGCGCTGATGAAGTTTGAAACCATCGACGCCAGCCAGCTTAAAGACATCATGGAAGGACGTGACCCGCGTCCGCCGGAAGGCTGGAACGACGGTGACTCCTCCGGTGGTGGAATGCGCATCAGCGACGATAAGCCAGAAGCGAAAGCGGATGACCAAGCGCCTAACGCGTCAAGCGATGAAGGCGAAGAGGGTGACGATGAGCCTCGCCGTCGTCCATCTGACCCGCTAGGTGGCCCTGCAGGTCCTTAATCAAGCCATACTGCTGGTGTTAGCAAAGGCGTCCCATATTGGGGCGCCTTTTTGTTATGCTGTGGGCCAATAGCAGTTACGTTTCTTTTCTATTTTTAGGCGGTAGCATGACACCGAACGTTGACCCTTCATCGCCTTCATCGCCTTCACGCCAAGCAGAGAGTGCTTTGCAGCTGCGCTGTGGGCGCCATACGCTTGATCTTTCGTTTCCACGGGTGATGGGTATTTTGAACGTCACGCCTGATTCGTTCTCCGATGGTGGTCAGCATGTTGCCTTAGAAGATGCGCTACGCCACGCCGAGCGCATGCTGGCCGAAGGCGCTGCCTTGATTGATGTGGGCGGCGAATCGACCCGTCCAGGCGCTATGGCGGTTTCTGAGCAGCAAGAGCTAGACCGTGTCGCACCCGTAGTGGAAGCGCTGGTGCGCGAACTAGATGCGTTGGTATCGGTGGATACCAGCAGCGCCACGGTAATTCGTGAAGCCAGCGCCTTAGGGGCGGGGATGATTAACGATGTGCGTGCGCTAGAGCGCGAGGGCGCACTGGCAGCTGCCGCCAGCAGCGGTTTGCCTGTGTGTCTGATGCACCGCCAGGGTGAGCCGCAGAACATGCAGCACTCTCCTGAGTACAGCGAGCCCGTAGAGCGTGCGGTCGCGGCGTATTTATCCGAGCGTATCGATGCTTGTGAAGCGGCAGGGCTGCGCCGTCATCGTCTTTTGATCGACCCTGGCTTTGGGTTTGGCAAAACCGTCGAGCATAACCTGCGTTTGCTCAAGTATATGGAGTCGCTGCTCGCGCTTGATCTGCCGATATTGGTAGGCATGTCACGTAAAAGCATGATTGGCAAAGTACTGGGTCGTCCGGTAGAAGAGCGGTTAGCTGGCGGCTTGGCTTTGTCGGCTATGGCGGTTGAGCGTGGGGCGAGCATTCTACGAGTGCATGATGTTGGGCCTACAGTGGATGCTGTGAATATGGCTTGGGCGGTACTACAAGAGGGCTGTGAGCCGCCCGTTGATAAGGAACTCTCGTTATGACACGACGCTATTTTGGCACTGATGGTATTCGCGGTACCGTTGGGCAGTCACCGATTACTGCTGACTTTATGCTCAAGTTGGGGTGGGCCGCTGGGCAGGTGCTGCGCCGTGAAAAGGGCCGCACGCGGGTATTAATTGGTAAAGACACGCGTATTTCTGGCTATATGTTTGAGTCGGCGCTGGAAGCGGGGCTTTCAGCCGCCGGTGTGGATGTTTCCCTGTTAGGGCCGATGCCCACGCCTGGGATCGCTTATCTCACACGTACCTTCCGGGCGGATGCGGGCATTGTGATTTCAGCTTCTCATAATCCGTTTGACGATAACGGCATTAAGTTTTTCTCCGCAGAAGGCAAAAAGCTGCCGGATGACGTGGAAGGCCGCATTGAAGCGATGCTGGAAGCCCCGTTGACCACCGCCGATGCAGCGCAGCTAGGTAAGGCGGCACGCATTGACGATGCCGCAGGCCGCTATATTGAGTTCTGTAAATCTACCCTGCCGGACCGACTTAGTCTGCACGGACTGAAAGTGGTATTGGATTGCGCCCACGGTGCCACTTACCATATCGCGCCCAGCGTTTTTCGCGAGCTAGGGGCGGAAGTGAGCGTGATTGGCGCCGCGCCAGATGGATTAAATATCAACCACCATGTGGGATCGACACACCCAGCAGCGCTGCGGGCGGCGGTAATTCAGCAAGGGGCGGATTTAGGCATTGCTTTCGATGGCGATGGCGACCGTGTACTGCTCGTTGATGCGGATGGTCGTGAGGTCGATGGCGACGATATTTTGTACTTAATCGCCCGTGACCGTTTTGAGCGCGGCCTTCTGGAAGGCGGCGTGGTCGGCACGCTGATGAGTAACTTCGGCTTGGGGATGGCATTAGACCGGCTCGGTATCCCGTTCCAGCGTGCCAAAGTAGGCGACCGCTTCGTGATGGAAATGATGGCAGCCAACGGCTGGGAGCTGGGCGGCGAAGCGTCGGGACACATTGTCTGTGGCCACGTACAAACGACCGGTGATGGTATTGTGTCAGCCTTGCAGGTGCTGGGGTTAATGGTGCGGGAGCAAAAACCGTTACCATCGCTGCTGAAAGGGCTGGAAAAAGTGCCGCAATCACTGGTTAATGTGCGCTTGCCCGCAGGGTCGAATGCCAAAGAGGTTATGGCTGCCCAACCGCTGTTGGATGCTGTTGCTGCATTGGAGGCTGAATTAGGGGACCAAGGGCGGGTACTGCTGCGCCCATCCGGCACCGAGCCATTAATCCGCGTAATGGTGGAAGGACGCGCTCATTTGGATGTGGATCGCTTAGCCAATAAGCTGGCAGGTCAAGTGCAGGCGCTACTCGGCTAGCATGCTGGGTCGTGAATAGCCGTCCTTGCTTGGCAGAGCGCGTCCTGCTTGTCACTGGGCTTGCAACAGCGGTTGTCTTGACAAGGCGGCTCCTATACCATTTTGCTCCACCTTGAGTGAGGATTATCCATGCGTACGCCATTAATCGCCGGTAACTGGAAAATGAACGGTTCTGCGGCGTTGATTGAGTCGTTTGGCAAAACGTTTGCTTCTGCTGCGCTGCCCGCCAATATCGACGTGGTGGTCATTCCGCCGTTTCCCTATCTAGACGCTGCGCGCCATGCGTTCAGCAACACGCCGCTGCAGTTAGGGGCGCAAACGCTTAATCCTCATCACTCCGGGGCACATACCGGGGAAGTGAGCGGTAGCATGCTCAAAGAGTTTGGTGTGGCCTACGTGTTGGTGGGGCATTCTGAGCGCCGCCAGCTTTACCGCGAAAGCGACGAGCAGGTGTTTGACCGTCTGTTGGCAGCCCTTGATACTGGGCTGACGCCTATTCTATGCGTGGGTGAAACGCTGGAAGAGCGCGATGCAGGCCGCACGATGGACGTTGTGTTGCGCCAAGTAGGCTATATCATGGCTCGCTTAGCACCAGAGCAGCGTCTGCAAATCGTTATTGCCTACGAGCCTGTGTGGGCGATAGGTACCGGCCGTACGGCCACGCCAGAGCAGGCGCAAGAGGTCATGGCAGGCATTCGTGCCTATCAGGCAGGGTTTGATGCGTCGCTTGCCGAGCAGCTGAAACTGCTTTACGGCGGTAGCATGAACGCAAGTAACGCGGCTGAGCTGCTCGCCCAGCCGGACATCGACGGCGGTTTAGTGGGCGGTGCCTCGCTTAAAACCGACGATTTCTACGCCATTTGTCAGTCAGCAGGATAACTCCATGCAAGTTGCAATTCTTATGGTTCACGTGGTGATTGCGGTCGCCTTGGTTGTACTCATCCTGCTCCAGCAGGGAAAAGGTGCCGAAGCAGGCGCAGCCTTTGGTGGTGGTGCGTCGCAAACGGTTTTCGGCTCGCGGGGCAGCGGTAACTTCCTGTCGCGTACCACCGGTATTTTAGCCGCTGGCTTTTTTGTAACCTCGATGGCTCTAGCATACTTTGCCACTCAGGCAGGCCAAGCGCCGGAAGCCGGTATTCCTGATGCGCGGATGATCGAACAGCAGCAAAACATTCCAATGCTTGACGACTCCCCTGCAAGTATGGATAATACCGCGCCAGTGCTAGAGGAAAGCAGCGAGTAACTTCTTGATGTCGCTTTCTTTAGCCTCCCCTGATGCCGAAGTGGTGGAATTGGTAGACACGCTATCTTGAGGGGGTAGTGACCGTATGGTCGTGCGGGTTCAAGTCCCGCCTTCGGCACCATCTGTTTCGCTGGTTTACCAGCTTCCCAGAACGTCAGGATTGGCACCTGAGGCGAAAGACGCATTTGAAAAAGTTTTTGAAACAAGTTCTTGGAATGAGTTCTTGACGTAAGCCTTTCAAGTGTCTATTATCGTCGACCTAGATTGATGCGGGGTGGAGCAGTCTGGTAGCTCGTCGGGCTCATAACCCGAAGGTCATCGGTTCAAATCCGGTCCCCGCTACCATTTATCTAGTAGCATGGTTTAGGATCAACGGCATGTATTAAGGTGCTTTTGAGCTGCGAAAAATTCGCGACATGTTGCTAAAATGGTACTACAGGTTTCTTTTGAAAAGCCCCTTCCTGTGAAGGGGCTTTTTGTTAGTAGCTTTTTGTAACTGGTTTTTTGTAAACAGCTTTTATGAAGAGCTTTTTGCGAGCCAAGCGTGTCTCAAGAGCGGATGTTGTTCGAGTAGCCAGAGACACATTCCCAGGTAATGCCAATCAGCCACCTAGCTTTTCTTACGACTCCTGGCCAGGTGCCTGATGCAACGGCTATAGGAGCTTTGTCTGTGGCCACAAAACACGCTGCGCTTCACGCGCTGATCGAACCTGTCGTTGCCGCCATGGGCTTCGAGCTATGGGGTATCGACCATATTTCCCAGGGCAAGCATTCGCGGTTGGTGATTTACATCGAGCGCGAGAGCGGTGTCAGCGTGGAAGACTGCGCTGATATTAGCCGCCAAGTCAGTGCCGTGATGGATGTGGAAGACCCCATTCCCGGCGAATACCGCTTGGAAGTCTCGTCGCCCGGCATGGCACGTCCCCTTTACTCCCTGGATCACTTTATCCGCTATCAGGGCCACCAGGTCGCTCTGAAGCTACGTGTCGCGTTCGATGGGCGACGCAAATACCAAGGGCTCCTCGCAGGTGTCGATGGCGATGAAGTGCTACTGCAACTGGAAGGCGAAGAGTACTGCTTTCCTATCGAAAGCATCGATTCTGCGCACGTTGTCCCGCAGTTCGACGAATAACACGGGTCGCGGCTTCCGGCAGGCGCCGGGATGATGCACAAAAGGACAGGTTTTCTGGCGAGGCAAACGCATGAGTAAAGAAATTTTAATGGTCGTGGACGCGATCTCTAATGAAAAAGGCGTCCCCCGCGATGTCATCTTCGAAGCGGTAGAAGCCGCGCTGGCCAGCGCGTCGCGTAAGCGTTTTGAGCACGAAGAAGCCAATGTGCGCGTGCATATTGATCGCCGCACCGGTGACTACGAGACGTTCCGCTACTGGACCGTGGTCGAAGATGACGAATTCGAAACGCCAGACTATGAAATCAAGCAGAGCATTGCCGAGCAGCGCGACCCGCCGCTGAAGCTGGGCGATGTGGTCGAGCAAAAGATCGAAAACGCTGTGTTCGGGCGTATCGCCGCGCAAACTGCCAAGCAGGTCATCGTGCAGAAAGTGCGCGAAGCCGAGCGTGCCGAAGTCGTGCGTCAGTACGCTGACCGTGAAGGCGAACTCGTTGCGGGTATCGTTAAGAAGACCACCCGTGACGGCCTGATCATTGATCTGGGAGAAAACGCCGAAGCGTTTTTGCCGCGTAACGAGATGATCCCCGGCGAGCGCTACCGGATGAACGAGCGTGTTCGCGCGCTGCTGGTCAAGGTTGACCCGGACGCTCGCGGTGCGCAGCTGCAACTCTCACGCACCTGCCCTGAATTCATCATTGAGCTGTTCAAGATCGAGGTGCCGGAAATCGCCGAGCAGCTGATCGAGATCAAAGGTGCCGCTCGCGACCCCGGCTCACGTGCCAAGATCGCAGTGAAAACCAACGACCGCCGCATTGATCCGGTCGGTGCCTGCGTCGGTATGCGTGGCTCACGGGTTCAGGCGGTATCATCTGAGCTGCAAAACGAGCGTGTAGATATCGTTCTGTGGGACGACAACCCGGCTCAACTGGTGATCAACGCCATGGCGCCGGCCGACGTGGCCTCGATCTTGGTGGACGAGGATGCGCACGCTATGGACGTCGCCGTGGCACAGGACAACCTGGCACAGGCCATTGGCCGTAGCGGCCAGAACGTGCGTTTGGCGTCTGAATTGACCGGCTGGCGGATCAACGTCATGACCGAAGATGAAGCGGAGTCCAAGCGCGAGCAGGAAATCGACAGCCTGGTGGATTCCTTTGTTCATCATCTGGGGGTCGATGATGAGGTCGCTCGCCTGCTAGTGGAGGAAGGGTTTACCACCCTGGAAGAAGTTGCCTACGTGCCGCTGGAAGAGATGCTCGAAATCGAAGAGTTCGACGAAGAGCTGGTGGAAGAGCTGCGTGCACGCGCAAAAGACGAGCTGCTGACGATGGCGATTGCCTCGGAAGAAGCGCTGGACGGTGCCCAACCAGCGGATGACCTGCTGGAGATGGACGGTATGGAGCGCCACCTGGCCTTCATTCTGGCCAGCCGCGGTATCGTCACAATGGAAGATCTCGCCGAGCAGTCTGTCGACGATCTGGTCGATATCGAGGAGTTGGACGAAGCGCGCGCAGCGGCACTGATCATGACTGCCCGTGCGCCCTGGTTTGAAGTCGATGACACATCGGATTCAAACACACAGTAAACAGGTCACGGGCTGAGGAGGGTCACTATGTCAGATATGACAGTTAAAGATTTTGCAGTAAAGGTGGGCCGCGATGTGCCCCGCCTATTGGAACAGATGAAAGAAGCTGGCTTGAAGCATGCCTCAGAAAACGACGCCGTGTCTGAAGATGACAAGCAGACACTGCTAAGCTTTTTGAAGAAAAGCCACGGCGGCGGCGACAGCGAACCGAGCAAAAACCGTATTACGCTGACCCGTAAAACCCGCAGCCGCATCAAGACCGGCGAGCGCGGTAAAACGATCGAAGTACAGGTTCGTAAGAAGAAAACCTACGTTAAGCGCGAAGAAGATGAGAAGCCGAAGTCGCCTGAGCCCAAGCACTCTGGCCCGCGTCAGTTGGTAGGCGATATGGCGGAAGCAGAAGCAGAGCGTAAAGCGCGCGATGCCCGCGTCGCTGAAGAGAAAGCCGCCGCTGCGAAAGCCAAAGCTGCCGAAGACGCCGCGCGTAAAGAAGCGGAAGAGAAGGCCAAAGCCAAAGCCGCTGAAGTGCCGGATATCGAAGTGCCCGAGCTTGAAATCGACGACACGCCGGTAGCCGATGATCTGCCGCCGGCACCGCCGAAAGAGGGCCGTACCGATCGTCGTACTGCGCCGCCGAAAAAGGCAGCCGCGAAGAAGAAAGGTCGTGACGACGACGATGATCGTGGCGATCGCGAAGAGCGTAAGCGCGGCGGCGGCAAGAAAGTGAAGCGTGCCGAGCGCCGTGGCGGACGTCGTGGTGGTGCTAGCCAAAGTGGTAATGGCAAGCACGGCTTCCAGAAGCCGACGCAGCCGATCGTTCGTGAAGTCTCGATCCCTGAGTCCATCAGCGTTGCTGAGCTGGCCGACAAAATGTCGATCAAGGCGAACGAAGTCATCAAAGCCATGTTCACCATGGGTGCGGCGGTGACCATCAACCAGACAATCGACCAGGATACAGCGGCGATTGTGGTGGAAGAGATGGGCCACAAGGTCAAACTGGTGAAAGATGACGCGCTGGAAACGGAAATGCTGGAAGGCATCTCCTACGAAGGCGAAGAGATCACCCGCTCACCGGTCGTCACCGTCATGGGTCACGTTGACCACGGTAAGACCTCGCTGCTGGACTATATCCGTCGTGCGAAAGTCGCCACTGGCGAAGCGGGCGGTATTACCCAGCACATCGGTGCCTACCATGTGGAAGATGACCACGGTGGCGTGACCTTCCTGGATACCCCGGGTCACGCGGCGTTTACCGCCATGCGTGCTCGCGGTGCGAAAGCCACCGACGTGGTCATCCTGGTGGTGGCGGCCGACGACGGCGTCATGCCGCAAACCATCGAAGCCGTCGAGCACTCGAAAGCTGCTGGTGTACCGATGGTCGTGGCCGTGAACAAGATCGATAAGCCCCAGGCCGATCCTGATCGTGTCAAGAACGAGCTGTCTCAGCACGGCGTCATCTCGGAAGAGTGGGGCGGCGATACGCAGTTCGTTCACGTCTCTGCGAAGAGCGGTGAAGGCATCGAAGACCTGCTGGAAGCCATCCAGCTGGTATCTGAAGTACTCGAGCTCAAAGCCGTTCCGTCGGCACCGGGTAAAGGTGTGGTAGTTGAGTCGCGCTTGGATAAAGGGCGCGGTCCGGTCGCTACCGTGCTGGTACAAAACGGTACGCTGAAGAAGGGCGATATCGTCCTGGCGGGCCTGCACTACGGCCGCGTTCGCGCGCTGACCAACGAGCTGGGCAAGCAGGTCGATACCGCTGGCCCCGCCATGCCGGTCGAGATCCAAGGTCTCGACGGCACACCAGATGCTGGTGACGACTTCATGGTCGTGGCCGACGAGAAGAAAGCCCGCGAAGTGGCTAACTTCCGTCAGGGTAAATACCGCGAAGTGCGTCTGGCACGTCAGCAGAAGGCCAAGCTGGAGAACATGTTCAGCCAGATGGGCCAAGACGAAGTGGCCAAGGTCAACATCGTCCTCAAAGCCGACGTACAGGGCTCGCTGGAAGCGATCAAAGGCGCCTTGGAAGAGCTCTCCACCGAAGAAGTACAGGTGGCCGTGGTCTCCTCTGGTGTGGGGGGGATCACCGGTACCGACGCCAACTTGGCGCTGGCCTCGGAAGCCATCGTGGTGGGCTTCAACGTCCGTGCCGATGCCGCTGCTCGTGAGATCATCGAGCGTGAAGGTCTGGATCTGCGCTACTACAGTGTCATCTACCACCTGATCGACGAAGTCAAACAGGCGATGAGCGGTATGCTCGCCCCCGAGTGGAAAGAAGAGATCGTGGGTGTGGCCGAAGTACGCGACGTGTTCCGCGCGCCGAAGATCGGTGCGGTGGCTGGCTGTATGGTCGTCGAAGGCACCGTGTCGCGCAGCAAGCGTATCCGCGTTCTGCGTGACAACGTGGTCATCTACGAAGGTGAGCTCGAATCGCTGCGCCGCTTCAAAGACGACGTACAAGAAGTGCGTAACGGCATGGAGTGTGGCATCGGCGTGAAGAACTACAACGATGTCCAGGTCGGCGACAAGATCGAAGTCTTTGACCAAGTGAAGGTCGAGCGCAGCCTGTAAGGCCGCGCGAGGAGCAACCATGCGCGAATTTAAGCGTACCGACCGAGTAGCCGACCAGCTCCAAAAGGAGCTGGCGGTACTGATCCAACGCGAAGTGAAAGATCCGCGCTTGGGCATGGTCACGGTGAGCGGGGCCACCGTTAGTCGTGACCTTGGCTACGCCGATATCTACGTCACCCTGCTGGGTGAACAGGATCCCGAGCGTATCAAGGAGAACCTGCAGGTACTGAAACGTGCAGCAGGGTTTCTGAGAAGCCAAATCGCCCAGCGCATCAAGCTGCGTCACGTACCCGAACTGCGCTTTCATTTCGATGAAAGTGTGGTGCGCGGCCAGCACCTCTCATCGCTGATCGACGAAGCGGTCTCTTCTGACCGTGCCCGTCAAGCGGAAGACGAGGGCGGCAGTGAAGAGCAAGGTGAGGAGGCGCGCTAATGCCCCGTCGCCGTCGCGGATTACCGGTCAATGGCGTGGTGCTGCTGGATAAGCCGAAAGGCCTCTCCAGCAATCACGCGCTGCAGCGTGTGCGCCGTCTGTTCGACGCGCAAAAAGCCGGGCATACCGGCACGCTGGACCCGATGGCGACAGGCTTGCTGCCTATCTGCCTGGGGGAGGCCACCAAGTTTTCCGCGCACCTGCTGGAAGCCGACAAGATGTATCGCACCCGGGTCGAACTGGGGGTGATTACCGATACCGGCGATGCCGAAGGCACTGTGCTGGAGCGGCGCGAGGTGCCAAGCCTTGCGGTCGAGGACATCGAATCCGTCTTGACGCGTTTTCGCGGTGAGATCGATCAGGTGCCCCCCATGTACTCGGCGCTGAAGCATCAGGGCAAAAAGCTCTACGAGTTGGCCCGCGAGGGGAAACAGGTTGAACGTGCAGCGCGGCGGGTAAGCGTGTATGATGCGCGCCTGCTTTCGTTCGAGGGCACGGCGTTCGAGCTGGAAGTCAGCTGCAGCAAAGGCACGTACATCCGCACGTTGGCGGAAGACATTGGCCACGCGCTGGGCTGTGGTGCCCATATCAGCCAGCTACGTCGGCTCAAAACCGGGCCGTTCGATGGCGATGCGATGTGGTCACTCGAGGCGTTGGAAGCGCTCGTCAGCCAAGCCGACCGCGAGGCAGAACTGATGCCCGTGGACGTGCTGGTCGACCACCTGCCGTCGCTTAGCGTCGATGACACCTCGTTTGGCCGACTGGCCCACGGGCAGTCAGCCACGCTCGCCATCGATGACCTGGCCCCCGATGCGTTGGCACGACTTTATTACGCCGAGACGTTTATCGGCCTTGGCGTTGTAAAAGGGCCGCAGGAAGTGGCCCCCAAGCGGCTGTTAAGTACGGTCGCTATCTCGTAAAGCGTTGCAAGGATGTGGCGATTTGCGCGAAAATAGTCGCTTGAGACTGCAAATATGCGTGGTCTCACCCATTCATTTTTAGGCATATTGCTTACTGGAGAGACAGATGGCATTAACCGCTGAGAAAAAGGCCGAGATCGTCAACGAATACGGCCGCGGCGATAACGATACCGGTTCCCCTGAAGTTCAGGTTGCACTGCTGAGCGCCAACATCAACGGCCTGCAGGACCACTTCAAGACCAACAAGCAGGATCACCACTCTCGTCGTGGTCTGATCCGCATGGTAAACCAGCGTCGTAAGCTGCTGGACTACCTGAAGCGTAAAGATTTCGAACGCTATCAGTCTCTGATTCAGCGTCTGGGTCTGCGCCGTTAAGTTCTTAACGGCCATGATCTAAAACGGGCAGCTCCTTGTGGGCTGCCCGTTTTTTGTTTGCCCGGCGAAGCCGGCAAACCCGGCCATCTGAAAGAAGATGGCGTCACCCCGACTGAGGGGAAGACAATCCGACTGGCAAGGGCGTCACTGGCCAACGGTGGGGTCTGAAGGAAGCC